>Ga0233422_10000090_pt1 | contig 49970 bp, 40 predicted proteins | sample Watercolumn_Mata_2_FD_182724 | JGI IMG/M metagenome (GOLD analysis project Ga0233422, IMG submission 182724) | Freshwater microbial communities from Lake Matano, South Sulawesi, Indonesia - Watercolumn_Matano_2014_110_MG | ecosystem: Environmental > Aquatic > Freshwater > Lake | place...
TACCGCAGCAATATAAGCACTATAAATTAATTATGCAAATTAATTAGTGACTACAATTCTGGCGCATTTTTCACCTAACCGCCATCAGAATATAGAGTTAACTGATTTTTGTCTTGGAACTTCCGGTAAAAAGCTATTCTCCCGTTCTTCAGATCGGGTCGGATCAGTCCGATCTGGCAAGCCCGCCACAAAAGCAGGAGGGCGATCCCGACTTGTCGGAACCGCCCTCTTCCATTATCCATTATCCCTGCTCATCATCCACGTGCACGAGCGTGCCGATTGGCTCGCCTTCGAGCAGGCGGGTCAGGTTGCCTTTGGTATTCATGTTCATCACGACAATCGGCAGGGTGTTTTCGCGGCAGAGCGTGATGGCGGTCATGTCCATCACGCGAAGGTTTTTGCGGATTACGTCAAAGTATGAGATGCGCGGGAAGAACTCCGCGTCGGGATTCTTTTCAGGATCGGAGTCGTATACGCCCTCGACCCTCGTGCCTTTGATGATTACGTCAGCCTCGATCTCGATGGCACGAAGCGAGGCGGCAGTGTCGGTGGTGAAATAGGGATTGCCGGTGCCTGCGCCGAAGATAACGACGCGCCCTTTTTCGAGGTGGCGCACCGCGCGGCGGCGAATGAACGGTTCGGCGATCTGCTCCATCTTGATAGCGGTCAGAAGACGTGTGTAGATGCCTTTTCTCTCAAGGGCATCCTGAAGCGCCAGCGAGTTGATGACCGTGGCAAGCATTCCCATGTAGTCGGCCTGCACACGATCCATCGAAGCTGCAGCTGTCGAAAGACCCCGGAAAATATTGCCGCCTCCGATCACAAGGGCTATCTCGGCGCCAAGATCAGATGCCTCCCTGATCTCATCGGCAAACCCTTCAAGAACGCCGGCATCGATACCGTACCCACTCTCTCCGGCAAGAGATTCTCCACTGATCTTGAGCAGAATTCTCCTGTACTTAAGCATATCTGCATCTCCTTATACTGATTGACTGTGCGACAGAATTGACAGGAACATAACTATGATGATAATAAGCAAAAAAAAAGCCTCGTATCAACGAGGCTTTTTTCAGTTTCAGGCTCCCAGCTGGTAGCGGACAAATGCCTTGACCTTGACTTGCGCCTGATTCTTCTTCATGAAGTCGTCAAGCACACCGGAAACACGGACATTCTGATCCTTGATGAAGGTCTGCTCGGTAAGCACCACCTCCTGGTAGTACTTGCTGAGACGGCCCATGACGATCTTGTCCACGAACTCCTCTTTCTTGCCCTCGGCAAGCGCCTGCTGGCGATAAATCTCCTTCTCTTTTTCAACAAACTCTGAGGGAACGAGAGAGCGGTCGGTGACAATCGGAGCTGAAGCAGCAACTTGCATGGCGAGGTCTTTGGCAAGAGTTCTGGCCTCTGCCGGCTTGTCAGTGGAAACAGCGATGAGGGATCCAAGCTGCGATCCGGGATGAATGTAACTTTCGAGCACACCATCAGCAGCAGAAAGCATAGCCATGCGCTTGAGTTCGAGTTTCTCGCCAAGCTTTCCGGTCATCGACTTGAGAGCATCTTCTACACTTTCTCCACCATAAGCTTCACCGAGTCTGACAGCAAGGAGCTGCTCTCTCGACTCACAACTGTTTGCAAGGGCAAGCGATGCAAGTTCATTGGCAAATCCGGTAAACACTTCGCCGCGGGCCACGAAATCGGTTTCGCAGTTCAGTTCGAGAATGACTCCGGTCTTCTGGTCATCGCTCAGAAGGATGCAGATCGCACCTTCAGAAGCCTCGCGGTCTGCCCGTTTGGCGGCCATGGCTGCGCCTTTCTTGCGAAGATATTCGATGGCTTTCTGCATGTCCCCCCCTGTCTCTTCGAGGGCTTTCTTGCACTCCATCATGCCGACGCCGGTGGTATCCCTGAGATCCTTGACGTCTTTGGCAGAAATCTGGCTCATAATAAACTATCGGTATTGTATCGTGATTGGTAGTGGAAGAACAGGCTGAAACGAGGGGTTCCAGCCTGGCTCCGGTAACGTTAAGATCAGTCGTTTACAGTTTCGTCTGCGGCCTCTTCGTCCATCTCGGCAAGAACCTCCTGTTCGACCTGAAGGGAACGGGCTTCGAGGATGGTATCGGCAACGGCCTTGACCATGAGATCGATCGAGCGGATGGCGTCATCGTTGGCCGGAATCACGTAATCGACTTCGTCTGGATCGCAGTTGGTATCAACCATGGCAAAAATCGGGATACCGAGTGAACGAGCCTCTTTGATAGCGATATGCTCTTTCTTTATATCGACCACGAAAAGGGCGGTGGGAAGCCTGTTCATGTTTGAAATACCGCCGAGGATGCGCACGAGCTTGTCCTTTTCGCGCAGCAGCATAAGGCGCTCTTTCTTGGTGATCATATCGAAAGTACCATCGGTCTCCATGCGGTCAATGGCATTCATGCGACGGATGCTCTGGCGGATGGTCGAGAAGTTGGTCAGCATACCGCCGAGCCAGCGCTCGCATACGTAAGGCATACCGGCACGTTCCGCCTGTTCGGCGATGATGACCTTGGCCTGCTTCTTGGTGCCGACCAGCATGATCTCGCGACCGGTCGATGCGATAGCCTCGATAGCCTTCAGGGCCTCATCGGCCATGACGAGGGTTTTCTTGAGATCGATGATGTGAACACCGTTCTTCTCCATGAAGATATACGGCTTCATTTTTGGGCTCCAGCGGCGGGCGAGGTGACCGAAGTGCACGCCTGCCCTGAGCATCTCTTCGAGCTGGAAATGTGACATGTTGATGTCTCCTGTGTTTTAGTTGTTCCTCTACCCTGCCTGTGCCCGGGTTCTCCGCCTGACCTTATCTCAGTCGTGCGTACTGACCAGCGGGGGATCCCGAATCAATGCGGGACACTTCCCCGGGGCTTCATCCGGCAAACCGGAATGACAGGGTATGCGAATTGATGACAGCTATGAAAAAAAAATCAGCGTTTCGAGAACTGGAAGGATTTGCGAGCCTTTTTGCGACCGTATTTCTTCCTCTCAACCATACGAGGATCCCTGGTGAGCAGGCGATCTTTCCTGAGCGTTTCGCGGATGGAATCATCGAATTCCACCAGAGCCCTTGCGATGGCAAGGCAAACCGCACCGGACTGACCAGTAACACCGCCACCCTTGACATTGACCTTTATATCAAAATCGTTCTGCTTCTCTGCAACTGTCAGCGGCTTCAGTGCCTGGTTTCTCTTGAACTCATCCTTGAAATACTCTTCGACCGGCAGCTTGTTGACCACGATCCGGCCCTTGCCCGGCGACAGAAATACTCTTGCAACCGAAGTCTTGCGGCGGCCTACAGTATCGATAACCTCTTTCATCAGTATTCGTTGTGTTTATTGATTGACTTTCATTTCCACCGGCAACTGGGCAGCGTGCGGATGCTCCGGCCTGGCATAGACCTTCAGCTTTCTGAAAAGCTGTCTGCCAAGGTTGTTGTGAGGAAGCATACCCCAAACGGCGTGTTCGATCACCTTTTCCGGCTTTTTCCGCAGAATGTCTTTAGCTTTCTCGAACCTGGTACCACCGGGATACTGGGAGTGCGAAAAGTAGGTCTTGTCGTCGTGTTTCTTTCCGCTCAGCGCAACTTTGTCGGCATTGGTCACCACCACGAAATCACCGGTATCGATATGCGGGGTGAACTGCGGTTTGTGCTTGCCCCTCAGAACAGTCGCAATCTGGGCGGCCAACCTGCCGAGCACCTGGTCCTCCGCATCGATGACATACCATGTCCTCTCCACCTCACCCGGTTTGGCTGAGTATGTTTTAAAACTTAACGTCTTGCTCATGCTTCTCAATGATTATCTGGTCTATTCCGAAAAATAATGTCGAGCAATGTAATTTATTTCGATTAATTCTACAAACTATTACCTTGTTCTCTTTGTAATAATAAATTCAACCAGGAACGCCCATCAGACGTTCTCAAGCCCTTCACAGATGAAACCCTTGATCGCGCTGGTAGGTCGGCCCAATGTGGGTAAATCAACTCTTTTCAACCGCATCCTCAGGCAGAAAAGCGCCATCGTCGATCCCACACCCGGAGTGACCAGGGATCGTCACATCAATCCAGGAGAGTGGCAGGGCAAGAAGTTCCTGCTCATGGATACCGGCGGGTATGCACCGGAAAACGACACACTCAGCATGGCAATGCTTGAACAGACCATGCGTGCCATACAGGATGCCGATGCGGTCATATTCATGGTTGACGCCCGTTCAGGCCTCACTTATCTTGATCTCGACATCGCAAAAATTCTGAAGAAAACCTTTGGTGACAAGAAAATTTTCTTTGCAGTCAACAAGGTCGATAATCCGCAGCTCGCCCTTGATGCAGGCGCACTGGTTAAAAGCGGCTTCACCGAACCCTACCTCATTTCAGCACTAGACGGTGCCGGAGTGGCCGATATGCTTGAAGATGTGCTCGCCACCCTGCCCTGCCCCGAAGGAGAGGAGGAGCCAGAAGATGACAACTCGATCAAGCTCGCCGTGCTTGGCCGCCCCAACGTCGGCAAATCGAGCCTGGTCAACGCACTTCTCGGTACCGAACGCCAGATCGTTTCAGATGTGCCCGGCACGACACGTGACGCCATCGATTCGATCCTGAAACGCAACGGCAGGGAGTACACGCTTATCGACACCGCCGGTCTCAGAAAACGCACGAAGATCGATCCCGGCATTGAATATTACAGTTCGCTCAGGACGGAACGAGCCATCGAACGTTGCAACGTGGCCCTGGTGCTGCTTGACGCCCGGCTCGGCCTTGAAAGCCAGGACATGAAGATCATCCACATGGCCATCGAACGAAAGAAGGGAGTTCTGATTCTGGTCAACAAATGGGACCTCATCGAGAAAGATTCAAAAACCAGCAAGGCCTTTACCGATACCCTTCAGCAGCAGCTCGGCAACATCAGCTATATCCCGGTGATTTTCACCTCGGCACTGACCCGAAAAAACTGCTACCGGGCCATCGATACCGCGGCTGAAATCGCACTGAACCGTCGCCAGAAAATCAGCACCAGCAACCTTAACCGCTTCCTGCAGGAGGCTCTCGCCATGAGGCACCCATCGACCAAATCAGGCAAGGAGCTGAAAATCAAGTACATGACCCAGATAGAATCCGGCCATCCTGTCTTCGCCTTTTTCTGTAACGATCCGGAACTGCTTGAAAACAACTTCAGACGATTCCTTGAAAAACGCCTGAGAGAGAGCTTCGACTTCGCCGGAATCCCGATCACCATGCGCTTCTTGCGGAAGTGAGCACGGGAACCTCGAAGACAATGCCGAAGTTCTGATAACGGTTTTAACAAAATAAGATCAGTCTGATCCGACTGATCTGACTGATCTGATAACTCTTAAACCAATACTATGTCTTCAATACAGAAATCACAGATCGAGGCGGCACTCGGCACCGTCATGGAACCGGACCTTGGCAGAGACCTCATGACTCTCGGCATGGTTCAGGATATCACCGTCGATGAAACCGGCAACGTTTCGTTCACTGTGGTGCTCACCACACCTGCCTGCCCGATGAAAGAGAAAATCAGACAGTCATGCATTGACGCCATCAGGGCGACGGTACCGGCAGTCGGGTCGATCGATGTCAGCATGACCTCCAAAGTCACCTCTTCGTGCAGTCATCATGGCGGTCATGACGGCCACGGACATCACGACGGTCACGGGCATCATCATGGCGCTCACGGCGGCCACGGTGCTCCGCAGAAGATCGACCTGCCGAACGTCAAGAACATCATCGCCGTGGCTTCCGGCAAGGGCGGCGTCGGCAAATCGACCGTCTCGCTCAACCTCGCTATAAGCCTCGCATCTTCCGGAGCGAAAGTCGGCCTGATCGACGCCGACCTTTACGGCCCGAGCATTCCGACGATGGTCGGTCTCCAGAACGTCAAACCCAAAGTGCAGAATGGCAAGCTCATCCCTATCGAAAAGTTCGGCGTGAAGATGATGTCTATCGGCTTCCTCGTCGATCCCGAGACAGCCTTGATCTGGAGAGGCCCGATGGCTTCGAGCGCTCTGCGCCAGCTCATCACCGATGTGGACTGGCAGGATCTCGACTACCTGATCTTCGATCTGCCTCCAGGTACCGGCGACATCCAGCTCACGCTCGTGCAGAACCTCGCCATCACCGGCGCGGTGCTCGTCACCACTCCGCAGGAGGTTGCGCTGGCCGACGTCGCCAAGGCGGTCACGATGTTCCGCAAGGTCGGCGTGCCGATTCTCGGCCTTGTCGAAAACATGAGCTGGTATGAGCTGCCCGACGGCACGCGCGACTACATCTTCGGACGACAGGGCGGCGAGAAGTTCGCCCATGCAAACGCCATGACCTTTCTCGGCTCGATTCCGATCAGCAGCTCCGTGCGCGAAGGCGGCGACAGCGGCTTACCGGCCATCATCGCCAGTCCGGATGCGCCGTCCTCCGTTGCAGCCAGCAGGGTCGCCGGCGAAATCGCGCGACAGGTCTCGATTCTGAACGCGACCTGCCAAGCCGGCTGACATGCATCGGATTACCCTGAATTATCACGGATTTTTCAGGGTAATCCATCTGTTGTTATATTGCCCATAAGTTCGGGACGGCCCTTCGCCCCATCCATTCGTCAACACACACCAACACGTTCAAGTATCATGAAGGATTATCTGCCAAAAACCGATCCGCTGTACGACAAAGTGATCAGCGCCCTTGAAACCGTCCGCCCCTACCTCCAGGTCGATGGCGGAGACTGCCAGCTTGTCGGCATCTCCAAGGATATGGTCGTGGATGTGAAGCTGCTCGGCGCATGCGGCTCCTGCCCGATGAGCACCCTCACCCTCCGCGCCGGCGTCGAGCAGGCCATAAAGAAAGCCATCCCCGAAATCGCCAGAGTCGAATCGGTCTGAGCGAAACGGCACGGCAAAGAGAAACGGCTGCCCGGAAATGACCGGAGCAGCCGTTTTTGGTTATTGGGGAAAAGTAGACTATGTGGACGCTGTGGACTTGGTGGACAAATGTAAGAGAAGACTCTTCTCCCATATTCGTCCACTCAGTCCACCAAGTCCACCATTTAATCCAGATTCCGCAACAGAAGCTCCAGCGAGTCCTCGTTCTTGACGAGCACCTCTCTTGGCTTGCTGCCATCGCCCGCGCTGACGATGCCATTGCGTTCGAGCTGATCCATGACCCTGCCCGCGCGGCTGAAGCCGAGGCGCAGTCGGCGCTGTAAAAGCGAGACACTGGCCTGCTGGTGCATGACAACGAGCCGGGCAGCCTCCTCGAACATGGCGTCGCGTCTGTCCCTGTCCTGATCCATACCGGAAGGAAAGCCGTTGCTGCTGTTCGATGGCGGTTCAGGCAACAGGCACTCAGACTTCATTGGTAGCTGCTGACCGATAAACTCTGTTATCGCATCGACTTCGGAGAGTGAAATATAGGGGCACTGAATCCGCTCCGGCTTGGACATCCTTGCAGACTGGAACAGCATATCGCCACTGCCAAGCAACTGTTCGGCACCCGATACGTCGAGAATGGTGCGGGAATCGACCTTGCTGGCCACCTGAAAAGCTATGCGTGAAGGGAAGTTGGCCTTGATGATACCGGTAATGACGTCCACTGAAGGGCGTTGTGTGGCAACGATCAGGTGGATACCTACCGCCCGGGCCATCTGGGCAAGCCTCGTTATCGGCTCCTCGACCTCGCGACCCGCCGTGATCATCAGATCGGCAAGCTCATCGATCACGACGACAAGGTAAAACATGGCGTCATCCTTCACCTTCCGGTTGTACTCTCCGATGTTGCGCACTCCGCATTTTTCAAGCAATTCGTAGCGATGCTCCATCTCCCTGACCACTGACCTGAGCGCTGAAACCGCTTTCTGCGGATCAGTGACGATGATCTGATCTTCCATTCCGGGTATTTTCGGCAGAAAATGGTCTTTCAGCAACTTGTAAGGCTTGAGTTCGACTCGCTTCGGATCGATAAGCACAAACTTGACCTCATCGGGTTTCCTCGAGTAGAGCAGGCTGGTGAGCAGCACATTGATCGCCACAGACTTGCCCGCGCCGGTTGCTCCGGCGATCAGAAGGTGCGGCATGGAGGCCAGGTCATCGACGATCACCTCGTTCGAGATGCTCTTGCCCAGCACAATCGGCAGGGCCATTGAATTGTTCTTGAACTTTTCTACCTGCAACACCGAACGCATCACCACCGGTCTCGGTTTGCGGATCGGTATTTCAACACCGATAGCGTTCTTGCCGGGAATGGGGGCGATAATCCTTATGCCGCCCGACGAGGAGGCCATCGCCATTGCGAGGTCGTTTTCAAGCGACTTGATCCGGCTGATCTTCACCTCGGGAGCCAGTTCAAGTTCGAAGAGGGCCACCCTGGGGCCAACGGTCGTGGCAATGCGGATAACGTCTATTTTATAGATTCTGAGCTTTTCAAGCAGGCGATCCTTGGTTTCAGCCAGATGGCGCTCGTCGTAGCTCTCATCCTCCTCCTTCGGGCGCTGCAAAAGATCGATTGATGGAAATCGGTACTGAACGTGATCGTGCGTCCTGACCTTGAGCTTCCGCTCGTCGAGGTCGGCCTCCTCCTCCTGTACACCCGGATTGATGATCATCTCAGGCCCGTTATCCATTGACCGAACCGGTTCCGCAGTATTCAGCTCTTCAACCTCCGCCTGAATGACAAGAGACTCGAGCAGGGAATGCTTTACGGGTGGTTGTGGCTGACCGGGTACAGGCACTGGCACTGGTTCGGTTTCTGTATCTTTCACAGAAACCGGAGGCTTCACCGGTTTTTCAGAAGAAGCCGCCCTGGATGCATCACTCTTCTTTCCTTTGCTCTTCGCTTTCTTTCTGCGCTCCTTTTCAAGGGCAGCGGCCATCCGCTCCGCCTTTTTCCTGACCTGCATTGCCTCTTTTTCCCGGCGCTTTCCAAGGCGCTCAGCCCTCACCGCCGCGAAGGTTGCCGACACCTTTCCGAAAAAGAGACGCACACCTGCAACCGTATCCGTAATAAAACCACGGCCCATGTAAAAGGTCAGCACGACGACGATGACTGCGGTCAGCACCCAGGCACCGGCATAGCCAATGGTGGTGGAGAGAAACGAAGCGAGCATCCGTCCGGTTGTGCCGGACATGACATCGGCAAACGATGCAGTGGACAAGCCAAGCATGGTAGACAGGTCAAGCGCGATCAGAATGGCATACGCAAGGAAAACGAGTGCCGAACCGAGTGGTTTCAGCCTGAAGAGATGCCATCCGAGCACCAGAAAGCCGAACAGGGGAATCACCGTCGGATAACCAAGCAGCACACGGATGAAAAAGACCGATACCCTGGCGCCAAACAGACCGAAAGGATTCCGGATTGTCACAGCAATCGCTTTTGCCGCACTCGAGAAAACCTCATACCAGGGAAGGGTCACGATATATGGCTCGTCTTCGGTGTGGAAACCGAACACCGCCGCAATGCAGAAAAGGGCGACAAGCATAAGAACGATGCCGCCAGCTTCCTTAACGAGACTATCCCTGCGGAAAGCCTTCATTTTCACCTTTTTATTCAACAGGGACATCGTTTCCTCGTCAGGTCATGGCCGATCGGCATGAACGAACGGAAGCCGTCTTACCGTGCCGGGTTGTAAAGTACCCCTGATTTCGACGAAAAGCGGTGTCCCGGTTTTTGCATAATCGAGCAGAATGCTTGCCGTACCGATGGGCTCCTGAAGAGTCGGAGAGACGGTTCCGCTGCACACCTCACCGATCTCCTGATGATCGCTGTTGAAGACCCTGAAATGCTGGCGCGGGATAGCCCGGCCTTCGAGGCTGAAACCGACCACGCTCCTGCGCGGATCGATCTCGACCTGCTCGCAGGCCTGCTTGCCGATAAAATTCTGCTTGCTCATCTTCACCACCCATTTCAGACGTGCTTCAAGCGGGTTGACATCCTTCTCGATTTCGTGACCGTAAAGCGAATAGCCCATTTCGAGCCGAAGGGTATCGCGCGCACCAAGACCGATGGGCTGAATGCCGTCGGCCTTACCAGCATCCATCAGCGCCTTCCACAGCGCCTCGGCCTCTTCGTTTGGCAGACATATCTCCACACCTGCCTCGCCGGTGTAGCCGGTGCGAGCCACCATAATCTGTGTGTCGCCGAAAGGGACGGCCGCAAAATGGAAGGAAAGCAGCTTCTCAAAACCAGCGTCCGGGAAAACCCGATTGAGAATATCCATCGCTTTCGGCCCCTGCAGGGCGATCAGAGAGAGTTCGCTAGTATGGTCTTCGAGCGTCACCCCTTCAAAAACGCTGACATGCTGGCTGAGCCAGTCGAAATCCTTTTCGCAGTTGCTCGCGTTTACAATGAGAAAAAAGGTGTCTGCGCTGACGCGGTAGATGATCAGGTCATCGACGATACCGCCATCGGGATAAAGCATAAGCGTGTACTGAGCCTGTCCGTCCACGATCCTGCCAAGATCGTTGGTGGTCATGTACTGGAGAAACTCCAGTGCCCGCGTTCCCCTGACGTAGAAATTACCCATGTGCGACACATCGAAAAGCCCGGCTGCTTCGCGAACGGCCTTGTGCTCGGCGATGATCCCGGTGTACTGCACCGGCATCAGAAAGCCACCGAAATCGATCATTTTCGCACCGGCACCTTCATGCCAGGCAGAGAGCGCAGTCTTTTTCATTGATCTCCTTTAGACTATTGAATGAGTATGATAGATTGCCTTGTAAAAAAACATTTCGGGGAAAAGATCAAAGTCCTTTTTCTCCATACGGCGCGACGGGTTGCCGCGCCCGCTCAGCCTATGATCATCACGTCGTCGATTTCGTTCCGGTCATCGCTCTTGCGGGGAAAGTGCTGGCTCAAGAGCCTGCCGCAGATTCCCACGGCTTCGCCGATGGCCTCGCCCGGCCGCCCGTCACCAATGCCTTTCGTGATCGTCCCGACAACCTCCGTCCAGGCCTGCCTGCCCACTTTGGCGTCAATGCCGGTATCGGCCAGCACGCGGACGCTGTGCTCGAACAGGGAGATGTAGATCAGAATGCCCGTGTGATCACGGGTTTCGTGCACTTTGCGATGGTAAAAGGCTCGGATCGCCGCCTCCTCGACCTCTTCGGCGATCTCCGCTGGGTTCACGAAGGGTCGCTTCAGCACGGAAAAGCGCTTGACCACTTCGTTGGCCGCAATGAACAAAATGGCGAAAAACAGAAGAAACAGCCACATATTATCGCTGCCGTACAGCAGCGCGCCGCTGATGGCGAGCACGAGCGAAATGGCTCCGCTGGCGGCCATGATCGCCGACGGATAGTTGCTGCTCTCGCCGACCGCCATCACCACGATCTCTCCGGAGGTCGAGGCTTCCGCATTCTTGACTGCCCTTTCGATCGCAAGCCGATCCTCCGCGGTCAGGAACTTCTGCATTTTATCTTTCATGCTCTTTCTTGCCGATGTTGATTGCCGCCGCGACTACCAGTCACCCGATGCTCCGCCGCCGCCAAAGCCACCGCCACCGCCGCTGAATCCACCGCCGCCGCCAAAGCCGCCGCCACCGGAGGTGAAGATTCCGCCGCCGGGTCCGCCCCAACCGCCTGAAACGTAAGGTCCGCCGTGATGGCGTCCGCCAAACAGACGAAGGTAAAAGAACAGTGCAAACAAGATGATGAAAACAAGCGGAATCGACGGCCCGTCACCATTGTCTTCCGCCCTGGCAGCCTGATCTGCTTTGAACTCGCCCTTCACTGCTGCGACCATCGCATCAGCCGCGCCGATGAAACCCGCGTCTAAATCTCCGCTTTTGAAGGCCGGTTTGATGACACCGTCGATAATGCGGCCGGACTCCAGGTCAGTCAGCGCGCCCTCAAGACCGTAGCCAACCTCTATGCGCACCTTGCGGTCGCCCTTCGAGACAATGAGCAGCACGCCGTTATCCCGCTTTTTGTCCCCAAGTTTCCAGGCCCCGGCGACGCGGATCGAGAACTCCTCGATCGGTTCCCCCTGAAGCGAGGGTATCGTGAGAATGGCGATCTGCGTACCATCCTCCGCTTCGAGTGCGGCAAACTTCTGCTCGATCTCCGCACGCGCTGACGGCGAGATCATGGCGGCGTAATCGTTGACCCGATTCGTCAACGCAGGCAGTGGCGGTAAAGCCGCCATGAGCGGCGCAGCAGCAAGCAGGAACGCCAGCAAAAAAGCGGGCGACAGCCACCGGGATCGCTTGCGGATTATCATCGCAGATTCGCTCAGAATTTCACCTGTGGCACAGCCCTGGCCGCCGCGTCAGCCTTGAAATACTCCTTCGGCTTCAGCTTGAGCGCCACGCTGTTGGTCACGGAGTTGGGAAATGTCCGGATCGAGGAGTTGAACACCTGCACCGCCTCGTTGTAACGCTGCCGGGCGACGCTGATGCGGTTTTCCGTGCCTTCGAGCTGAACCTGCAAGTCGCGGAAATTCTGCGTGGCCTTCAGGTCGGGATAGCGCTCGATGGCCACCAGAAGGCGGGACAAGGTAGAGGATAGCTGGCCCTGTGCGGCCTGGAATTTCGACATAGCCCCCGGATCGCTCAGCATCTCTGGGGTGAGCTGGATGGAGGTCGCCTTTGCGCGGGCCTCGACAACCGCCTGCAACGTCTCCTTCTCGAAATTGGCTGCCCCTTTTACCGTAGCCACAAGGTTCGGCACGAGATCGGAACGACGCTGGAGCTGCGATTCGAGATCACCCCACGCGCGATTGACCGCCTCTTCGTTCTGCTGCATGACGTTGTAACCGCACCCGCTGAGCATGACGAGCGCCATAAGGAAAGGAAAAACCCTTGAAATATATCGGATCATGGCAATACTCTTTCGGTTTGAAAAACTGGTAACACCTGTCAAAATAGAATATTCACCTGCCCGATGCAAACCCGTCCCACTTGTTTATCAATCCCGAAAACGATAAATTACACGTATTGCCGAGACAGTACGGTTCGGGAAACAAGCTGTTTGTTTCACTACCCCTTTACCCCTCTGTCATCATGCGAAAAGCCATCCTCATCGCTGGCCTTTACACTCTTTTCGGTGCCACGCCTCTTCAGGCATCCTTCAACTATCTCCCTGTCGATCCGAAAGGCACCGCCATGTCGGGAGCCCTGACGGCCCTGCCCGGCAATGCCTGGGGTATCTTCTGCAATCCGGCATCGCCGGCGACAAGAAGCCGTACCACCGCAGGCATCGCCTAGGCCATACCATACGGTGATTCGAACCTCGGTAACATATCCGGAGCCGTCTCCCTCAGCAAGCTTCCCTTCGACGATCACGGCACCATCTCGGCAGGGCTGAATCGCTCTCATGCAGACAGTTATCACGAAGAGACCTTCGTTGCAGGTTACGCGAACGAACTGCTTCCGTCGGTTAGCGCCGGTATCTCGATCTCACGTATGTCACAGAAAATCGACGGTTTCGGCGAAAACTCCGCCACAGGCATCAACGCCGGTTTGCAGGTTGAAATCACCCGCGCCCTGACCTTCGGCATCAGCTCCATGAACCTCAACTCACCCACCATCGGCAGCCTGAAAACAAAAATTCCCAGAACGACTCTCACCGGCCTGGCATACAGACTTGAAACCGGCAGCGTGCTGACGGTCAATGCCCTTACCGACCCCGACCGGTCAGGACGTCTGCTCGCTGCAGGAGATTTCCAGGTAAACCGCACGCTTCGCCTCATGGTCGGCGCAGCCACCAATCCCTCGCTCATCTCGGCAGCCGCGACATCGACCTCGGCACAACCTGTTCGTTAGGAGTGACGTTCAGCCTGCAGTAATAAAAAGTATCAGGCAGGGGAGATCGCTTGCGAGAGCCCTTCATCACTGCTGATACTGTGCGTCACGAAGCGAAACCCGGCAACGCATTCATCAAATATTTTCAGCAACGGAACAACGTCTATGCATACAGCAGCAGGGCGGGCATGCAGGCCCACCCCGGCAGGTCATTATCAACTATCCATTACTCCTCACGCTCTCAAGCCGACAATCGCTCCACAGTGAAGACTCCCTGCACCTTTCGGAGTTTGTCCATCAGGGTGGTAAGTTTATCGGTGTTCTTCACGAAGATCATCAGGTTACAGATAAAGATGCCGTCTTTTGCGTTCAGTGAGATGGTTCGGATGTTGGTGTCGAATTTGGAGATGACACCGGTAATCTGGTTGGTCATGCCGATCTTGTCTTCGCCGACAATGCGGATACCGGCCAGAAACTCGGTATCGAGCTTGCGGTTCCAGGAGACCGAAACAATGCGCTCACTCTTGACGAGGTTCTCGTTGGTAACGTTGACGCAGTTCTTGCGATGGATCTTGACCGAGCCTTCGGTGGTGACAAAGCCTATGATATCATCGCCCGGCACTGGATTGCAGCATTTCGCGTAGGCATAGGCGATATTGTTCAGACCGGCGATGACCACCTCGTCCTTGTTTGACAAGGAACGCTCCTGTACCTCCCTTGCGATTTCCGCAAAATCTTTGTAATGGACTTTGCCCTGAATGGCACTCTCCGGGACTTCGGCTGGTCTGTGCGGCTTCGTGATACTCTCCATCACCTCTTCACTGCTGATCTGCTGACGGGCGAGGGCACTGAAAAGGTCAGAGGGAGTCTTGATACCATGCTTGCGGATTGCATGAATGGCGTCGTTCTCGGTCAGAAGCTTTTTGGTTCCGGAAAGCATCTTTTCCCAAATACCGCGCCCTTTTTCGATCTCATGGCGACGCTCTTCGTTAATAGCCGCCCTGATCTTGAGCTTCGCACGATGAGTGACCACAATCTTCAGCCAGTCGGCTTTCGGCTTCTGGCTCTTTGAGGTGATCACCTCGATGCGATCACCGGACTTGAGCTCGGCGTTCAGACGCACAATTTTGCCGTTCACCTTCGCGCCGATGCAGCCGTTGCCGATTTCAGTGTGAATGGCGTACGCGAAATCGATGGGGGTAGCTCCGGCAGGCAGAATCTTCATGTCGCCTTTCGGGGTAAAAACATATATCTCGTCATGGTAGAGGTTCAGCTTGAACCCCTCCATGAAGGCCGCCGCCGTATCGGCATCCTTGATCAGCTCTCTTGCCCACTTGAGAAAGGAATCAACCGCTGCATCATCCTTGCTGATCTTCTCTTTGTAACGCCAGTGGGCCGCGACCCCAAGTTCGGCAAATTCGTGCATCCTGCGGGTCCTGATCTGCAATTCGATCACATACCCTCTCGGGCCGATGATCGCTGAATGCAGCGACTGATAACCGTTATGCTTGGGAATCGAGATATAATCCTTGAAGTGCTGCGGTATGGGCGGATACTGCTGGGTGATGTATCCATAGACGGCGAAGCAGTCCGAAATCTTCTCCGTATCGATAATAACGCGAATGCCGTAGAGATCGTGGATGTCGTCGAACTCCTTGTTCTTCATGCGCATCTTGTTGTAAATCGAAAACAGATGCTTGGCCCTGCCCTGCAATTCAACTTTGAAGCCCTGCTTTTCAAGATCGTCCTTGATCGGAACTATCATTTTGTTGAGATAGGAGATGCGCTCGTTCCTGCTGAGACGTACCCTTTTGAGCAGGAAATCGTACATCTCAGGGTCTATGTACTTGAGAGCGAGGTTCTCCAGATCGACCTTCATCTTGCCGAGACCAAACCGGTGAGCAAGCGGTGCATAGATGTCTCGGGTTTCAAGCGCCATGCGCAGACGGCGGTGCTCGGGAAGGGAGTCGAGGGTGCGCATGTTGTGCAGCCGGTCGCAGAATTTGATGAGAATCACCCGGATATCCTTGACCATTGAGAGAAGCATCTTGCGGAACCCTTCGGCCTCTGTGGTCTCGCGATTGACCATGATTTCCGAAATCTTGGTCAGCCCCTCGACGATATCGGCCACTTCGGTACCCAGTTCGGCTGAAATATCCTCGTAGGTGTATCCGCTGTCCTCGATCACATCATGCAGCAGGGCCGCCGCGACGGAAACACCGTCCAGCGGAAGTTCTGTGACCAGGAGTTTGGCAACCTCCACCGGGTGGTAAAAAAACGGCTCACCGGAAGCGCGTTTTTCCCCCTCATGAGCCCGGTAGCACATGAAAAACGCACGCTGGATGAGCGACTCGTCGTAGTTCTTGAGGTTCGCCCGGCAGAGCCGAAGTATTTCATGCAGCTTGGAGTAATGCTCCTGTTCTATCTGGGCCAGCATGGTGGTATGCGTCTCCGCAGTTGGAAATTGTTATCGTCTGATCTTCTATTATGATATGAAATCAGAGCTTCAGGTCAATGCTTTTTACTCCGTCATTTGTCCGATTCGCTCCTGAAGCATCAGAATTTCGTCACGTAAATATGCAGCTTTCTCGTAATCGGTCTCGGCGGCAGCCTTCTGCATTTCGGCATTCATTTCAGCCACCATCAGCACCACATCGCTGCGGCTCATGCTTTCGAGCACACCGCGAAGTTCGAGTTCGGGACGCTTCTGCAAGCCGAGTCGCTTGCGGCGGTAACGTTCTTCGGCATCGGCAACGCTGGTGGTATTGAGCACCTGATCTACCGATTTGACGATGGAGCGGGGCTCGATACCGTGCTTCTCATTGTACTCCTGCTGGATACGTCGCCGACGCGCACTCTCGTCGAGCACCTCGCGCATGGAATCGGTGATCTTGTCGGCGTAGAAGAGCACCTTGCCTTCGAGGTTACGCGCCGCGCGCCCGGCAATCTGCATAAGCGATTTGGCATCGCGCAGAAATCCCTCCTTGTCCGCGTCGAGAATCGCCACCAGCGCCACCTCGGGCAGGTCGAGCCCCTCTCGCAGCAGGTTGACCCCGACAAGCACGTCGATGTCTCCCGCACGCAGCTCACGGAGAATCTGCATCCTTTCGAGGCTCTTGATCTCGGAGTGCAGATACTGCGAGCGCAGCCCGACCTTGCGGAAATAGCTGTGCAGGTCTTCGGCCATGCGCTTGGTCAGAGTCATGACCAGCGATTTCTGCCCCCTGGCTATGCGCTCCCGTACGCGCGCCAGAAGGTGGTCGATCTGACCGGCGACAGGATGCACTTCAATGACCGGGTCGAGCAGCCCGGTCGGACGGACAACCTGCTCGACCACCACACCTTCTGAACGCATCAGTTCGTGGCTGGCAGGCGTGGCCGATACGCAGATCACCTGCGGAACCATCTCCTCGAACTCTTCGAAGCGCAAAGGGCGGTTGTCGAGCGCGGACGGAAGACGGAAGCCGTGCTCAACCAGGACGGTCTTGCGCGAACGGTCACCACCATACATGCCGCGAATCTGCGGCAGGGTGACGTGCGACTCATCGACAACGACGAGGAAATCATCAGGAAAATAGTCGAGCAGGCACCACGGTCGCTCGCCCGGTTTCCGACCGGCAATGTGACGGGCGTAGTTCTCTATGCCGGAGCAGTATCCCAGCTCCTTCATCATTTCAAGATCGTAGCGGGTGCGCTCTTCGAGCCGCTGGGCTTCCAGGAGCCTGTTGTCGCCGCGCAGGGTGTTCAGCCGTCCTGCAAGCTCGTTCTCGATAGCGAGCATCGCCTGCTCCAGCTTCTCCCTGTCGGCCACAAACTGCCGGGCAGGGTAAATGAAGGCGTACTCCTCGTGCCCGATGATCTCTCCCGTTTTGGAATCGAAAGTCTGGATAGAGTCAATTTCGCTTCCGAAAAACTCGATACGCAGAGCCAGCTCCTCATGACCCGGCACCAGATCGATCACATCGCCGCGCACCCGGAAGCGCCCTGGCGAGAGATCGATGTCATCACGGAAATAATGCAGCGCAACCAGCTTCTGCAGGAATTCGTCCCGATCCATCTCCATGCCCTGACGCAACTCGACGATCTGAGCCATCCAGTCCTCCGGAGAGCCGAGACCGTAGATGCAGCTCACCGAGCTGACAACGATCACGTCGTTACGCCCGCTCAGCAAGGCACTGGTCGCCCGCAATCGCAAGCGCTCGATCTCGTCGTTGATCTTGAGATCCTTGGCGATATACTTGTCAAGAGACGGGATATATGCCTCGGGCTGGTAGAAATCGTAATAACTGATGAAATATTCAACCGCATTTTCAGGAAAGAATTGCTTCAGCTCGCCGTAGAGCTGTGCGGCAAGGGTCTTGTTGTGACTCAGCACGAGAGTCGGACGATTGACAGCAGCGATTACGTTTGAAACGGTAAAGGTCTTGCCCGAACCGGTAACACCAAGCAGTGTCTGCCATCGGTCACCCTGAAGCACCCCCTCGGTCAGCGCCCTGATTGCTTCAGGCTGATCACCCGTCGGACTGTAAGGACTTGAAAGCCTGAACTCTCCACTTCTGTTTCCTTCTCTTAAAATCATCTGTGCAAAACCTCCTGCAATGCTCGGTACCATTGACAATAAACATTACAAGAACTAATTACTCCTGCTTATAGTTCTTGAGGCCAATCCGTCACAGTTGGACGACTCCGGCTCACCTGCCGGTTTTTTAACGTCACTTTGCCGGAATTTTCGTAATGTAGGGTTTTGTTTGAACCGGAACGAGCAGCTGGAACCATGATCGGGCTGATTCTTTCAATGACCACGATGAAGAACTATGTCCAACGGCTCATTACTGAAATCAACGGGCAGAGTACTCGCCCTCGGGCTGGCGCTGCTCCATCTCATATCCTGCAGATCAACCATGACTGAAACAAAGACGCAACAGAACCAAAGCTATCCATACTCCACCGTCTCCGGCGACTCGCTGCACACGCGAATTTACAAGCTGAAGAACGGTCTCACGGTTTACATGAGTCCCTACCATGACGAGCCGAGAATCTACACCTCCATCGCCGTTCGGGCGGGCAGCAAGAACGACCCCGCCGAGACCACCGGTCTGGCGCACTACCTCGAACACATGCTTTTCAAGGGCACCGACTCGATCGGTTCGCTCGACTACGCCAGGGAGCATACCGAGCTCGAAAAGATCATCGAGCTGTACGAAAAGTACCGCGCCACGAGCGATCCGGAGCACCGCGCAGCGATTTACCGCGACATCGACAGCATCTCGAACGTCGCGGCTCAGTTCACCGTGCCGAACGAGTATGACAAGCTGCTGAACTCCATCGGCGCAAAGGGCACCAACGCCTACACCTGGGTGGAGCAGACGGTCTATATCAACGACATTCCGTCCAACGAACTCGACCGCTGGCTCACCATCGAGTCAGAGCGCTTCCGCAACCCGGTGATGCGCCTCTTCCACACCGAGCTGGAAACGGTCTATGAAGAAAAAAACATGACGATGGACAGCGACAGCCGCAAGCTGTGGGAGGAGCTGTTCGGAGGCCTCTTCACCCGCCACACCTACGGCACGCAGACCACCATCGGCAAGGCGGAGCACCTGAAAAAGCCTTCGATCAGAAATGTTATAGACTACTACCGTTCCTGGTACGTGCCGAACAATATGGCGATCTGCATCGCTGGCGACTTCGATCCCGACGCAACGATCCGCCTGATCGACGAGAAGTTCTCGAAGCTTGAACCGAAAACAGTTCCTGAGTTCCATCCGCCGGTCGAACCCGAGATTACCGCACCAGTCGTCAGGACGGTCACCGGCCCGGAAGCGGAAGAACTGGTGCTCGGCTTCCGCTTCGGCGGCGCGGATTCGCACGATGCCGACATGCTGGCGCTCGTCGACAAGATTCTCTTCAACCAGACCGCAGGTCTGATCGACCTGAACCTCAACCAGCAGCAGAAGGTGCTCGAAGGCGGTTCGATGCTGGTGCTGATGAAGGATTACTCGGCGCACATCCTCAGTGCCAAGCCGCGCGAGGGCCAGAGCCTCGATGAAGTGAAGGCGCTGCTGCTCGAACAGCTCGACCTCGTCAGGAAAGGCGAGTTTCCCGACTGGCTGGTAACGGCAGTCATCAATGACCTCAAGCTCGAAGAGCTGAAGTCTTACGAATCGAACCGGGGACGCTCCGAGGCATTCGTTGACACCTTCGTCTGGGGCATGGACTGGGTACGGCAGGTCAGCCGCTTCGAGCGTCTCGAAAAGATCACCAAGGCTGAAATCGTCGAGTTCGCCAGAAAGCATTACGGCAATAACTACGTCGCGGTTTATAAAAAACACGGCCAGCGCAAGAGCGAGGCGAAAATCCAGAAGCCGCCGATCACGCCGATCAAGGTCAACCGCGATCGCTCATCGGCCTTTGCCGAGAACCTGCTCGCCAAAAAGAGCGGCGAAGTGCAGCCTCTGTTCGTCGATTTCAAAAAGGATATCGGCTACTACGACCTTACGCCGGAGATCAGCCTCAACTACGTGCCGAACAAAGAAAACGAGCTGTACAGCCTGTACCTGATGATCGACGCCGGTTCCACCCTGAACCGCAAGATCGATACAGCACTCGACTATCTCTCCTATCTTGGCACCTCGCGTCTCTCGCCAGCGGAGTTCAGCCAGGAACTGTATCGCCTCGGCGCAGAGTTCACCGTGCTGACCTCTGATGATTACGTCTATCTGAAGCTCTCAGGCCTCCGTGAGAACTTCCCGCAGGCTATCGCTCTGCTCGATGAGCTGCTCCAGGACGCCCAGCCCGACGCTCCGGCGCTCGAAAAGCTCAAGGAGGGCCTTCAGAAAGAGCGGGCCGACGAGAAGCTCTCGAAGCGTAAAATTCTCTTCGAGGCAATGGTCAACTACGGCAAGTACGGCCCGAAATCGCCCTTCACCAATGTACTGAGCGACGAAGAGATCGACAGACTCACTCCGGAAGAGCTGCTCGGCGAGGTTAAAAACTTCATGAGCTACCGTCACCGTGCACTCTACTATGGCCCGGACTCGCCTGAAACCCTGATGCAGTCACTGCGCTCCATGCGCCATTTCGGCCAGGCGTTCAAACCTGTTCCGGAGACCGATCCCTTCGTGGAACTCGAAACCAGGAAAAATCATGTCTATGTGGTCGATTACGACATGACCCAGGCCGAGATCATCATGCTGTCGAGGAGCGAGGGATACGACGCATCATCGGTTCCGCTCGTCACGCTCTTCAACGAATATTACGGCGGCGGCATGTCGTCGGTCGTGTTCCAGGAGATGCGCGAGGCCAAGGCGCTGGCCTACTCGGTCTTTTCGGTCTATCGCCTGCCCAAGGAGAAAAGCCGCCACAGCTACCTCTTCAGCTACATCGGCACCCAGTCGGACAAGCTCCCCGAGGCGCTCGAAGGCTTCCAGACGCTGATGCAGAAGCTGCCGGAGTCACCGGAGCTGCTCGCGTCAGCCAAGGCGGGCATCGACCAGAAAATCCGCACGGAGCACCTCACCAGGGGCGACGTGCTTTTCGCGCTCGAAGAAGCCCGCAGACTGGGCCTCGACCACGACATCCGGCAGGATGTGTTCCGGGAAGTGCCCGGCATGAAGTTCAGCGACATCGAGAAATTCCACGAAACGTGCTTCCGCGACAAACCGCAGATCATGCTGGTGCTTGGCAAAAAGGAGCAGCTCGACCTCGAAACGCTCCGCAAATATGGCGAGATCAGCTTCCTGACGCTCAGGGAGATTTTCGGCTACTGACCGGGAGCACCAGGATGAGCGAGGGCAAGCATGTTCAGGAGATGCCGGAGAGCCTCGGAAACGGTGTACCGAAGCTTTCCGGTATATCTGGCATGTCGATCGTCGACCGATACATCGCCCGGCAGTTCCTGACAACATTTCTCTTCTCGCTGGCGAGCTTCGCCGCTCTGTTCATCATGATCAACCTGGTCGAAAACCTCGACCGGTTCCTGGATCGGCATATTTCCCTCGGCAGGATCATCATCTACTACCTCAGCGGCCTGCCCGACACCCTTCTACTGACTTCGCCTCTCAGCGTGCTGCTCGCCTCGCTCTTCGTAACCGGCAAGCTCTCCATGCAGAGCGAGTTGCCCGCCCTTAAATCGGCAGGAATGAGCCTCGCGCGCCTGATGAAGCCGTTTCTGCTTTCAACCCTCCTTATCACCGGGATCAACCTGATCAACTCCTGCTTCATCGCTCCTTCGTTGTACGACTGGTCGAAAGGGTTCGAGAAACGGCACCTGAAAAAACAGAAGGAAAATGATGAAGTACCGCTGCACTTCAGAGAATCCAAAAACCGTATTCTGACCGTCGGACAGATCGGTGCTGACCGTAAAAGCGCCTCGGTTGTCTCGCTTGAAGAGTTCGATGGAAGCAAACTGGTCTCCCGTATCGACGCCGATTCACTCAGGATACTCACCCGCAAAAACCGCTGGATTTTTTACAACACAAGAAAACGTACCTTCTCCAACGGCCTCGAAACCCTCGTGACCAGACCTGGTGCCGATACCCTGATGCTTTCGCTGGCGAAAAACACCTTCACGATGATCGATGCCGACCCGGACGAAATGAACATCGTGCAGCACTATGATTTTCTCATGCAAAAGAAACACTCAGGCCTGCCGGGACTTGAAAAAGCCGAAGTCAAGCTGAATACCAAATTTGCACTGCCCCTGGCCAGCATGATCATCGTCATGATCGGCGTGCCGCTCTCAACACGCAAAAAGCGCAGTGGTCTGGCCCTCGAAGCATCCATCAGCCTGCTGGTTGGACTCTTCTACCTCGGTATGCTCAAAACAGTCGGCAGTCTGGGCTACGACGGACTGCTGAATCCCGTGCTCGCCGCCTGGCTGCCCGACATGTTTTTCATCACCGCCGGTGCGATACTGTACCGGTCGGCAAACCATTGATTCCATGCTCCAGCCACCACTCATCGTCCTCATGACCGACTTTGGCCTCGAAGACGCCTTCGTCGGAGTCATGAAAGGGGTCATCGCCACCATCTGCCGAGAGGCTCGCGTCATCGATCTCACCCACGCCATCAGCGCCCAGAACGTCCGGCAGGCGGCCTTCCATCTCGACCGCTCCATCGGCTACTTCCCGGCGGAGACAATCTTCGTCTGCGTCGTCGATCCCGGCGTCGGCACCACTCGCCGCGCCATCAGCGTCGAAGCCGGGCCATACCGCTTCGTCGCACCTGACAACGGCCTGCTCACCCCGATCTTCGAGCGCTGGCCAGGCGCCCGCTGCCACGAACTGACGAACGCAAACTACCAGCTCGCGAACCAGAGCGCCACCTTCCACGGCCGTGACCTCTTCTCCCCCGCTGCCGCCCACCTCGCCGCCGGAGTCCCGCTGAACGCCTTCGGCCTGGCGATTGACGTCGCGGAGTGCGGAAAGATTGTAATGTGGCAAAACCGCCCGCTCGACGACGGCAACGGCTGGCAAGGCGAAATCATCGCCATCGACCATTTCGGCAACCTCATCACCTCCTTTGAAGCCGGGATGATTGCAGACGGACGCAACTGGCAAGTCACTGTCGGCAACACGACGCGGCTCCCCATCGTCCGAACCTACGGAGAAGTCCATCCCGGCCACCCGCTCGCCTACACCGGCAGCAGCGGCATGATCGAGATCGCCATCCGCAACGGCAACGCCAGCGCGGAGCTGGAAGTTGTGGAAGGGGATGTGGTGGAGATAGTGCTGAGGGCTGAGGGCTGAGTGACTTTTCTCAGACAGATCGATCACTTTTCAGATTTCCAGAGATCAGATGGTCAGGGTTTCAGGAGGGGACTGGGGCGAAGAACACGAAAACCGACGTCGTTGAGCCCGCCGTCCGGGACGTCGTCGAACCGGGAGGAGCAGCGCAGATACTCAGAATTGCCGTCCCAGGAGCCCCCGCGCAACGCACGGGCGCCAGGCCAGTCTTCACGCCAGTTCTCCATCCACTCCCAGACGTTGCCCGCCATATCGCAGAGCCCCTCCGGCGTCGCGCCATCCGGATAACTCCCGACGTTCGTCGTAGCACCTTCATTCTCTCCATAATTGGCCAGTTTCGGCGTCGGCTCTGCCGATCCCCACGGGTACGGGCGCCCCTCCTTTCCGGCAGCGGCATACTCCCACTCGATCTCGGTCGGCAAACGATACCGGTTTGCGTCGCGCCCCTCGCTCTCCATCAGTGAGAGCCAGAGGCAGTAAGCTCTGGCCGCATACCAGTAAACACCGACCACCGGCTGCTCATCGCCGTTGAAACGCTTGTCGTCGTCACGTTCAGATCGAAAAAGGTCAGCAAGGTTATTCCGGTTCTTCAGATACCGGTCGTAACCGCTCAGAAAGCAACGCTCTGACTCGGCGTTCAGGGCATCCTCAAACGCATCGAGTGGATACGTTGCCTCTCCATCGAGCCTGCCCGATTGCAGATAGTCGATGAACCTCCGGTAAAGCCGGTTGGTCACCGGGTACCTGGCCATAGAGAACTCAGTAACAGTCTCCGGCTTTTTCGTCACCGAATACATGAACGTACCGCCGTCGATCTTCACATAGTGCGCATCGGATTCGAACGGATTCATGAAAACCTTTTTTTCCTTGTGCTTCGCATCGAACCGGGTGATGACCGCTGAAGCATCCTCCCTCCCCATTGCTTTCAGGCATTCAACAAGATAACTTCGACGGTTTGCCGAAGTTTCCGGATCAAACAGCTTCTTCTCCAGCGCTTCAATTTTTCTCTGCGGAGCCTCCCGGACAAGGATTCGCAACTGATCCTGTTGTTTCGGAGTCAGCGACTCCGTCACCGACGAATCGAACAGCTTCTGCATGAACAGATTGAACAGATCGGCATCGTCGAGCTGGGTTATGAAAAAGTGCAACGGCTCCTGCCACCAGTCATCGCCGAAATGCGCTGCCAGATCGTCAAGAAAACCGGAGGTGCGATGCACATTCTTGACCAGTTGTACCCCGGCGAGGTACTCCCGGAAGGTCTTGTGCCGGAACACATACTCATGATCGCCATACTCAACGAGCAATCCGGCGCGGTGCACGAGATTAGCGCAAAAGTCGGGAGCAGGCAGCGGAGTTGAAAGAGTGTCGAGTTCCTTCTGCATCTCGGAGTGCATCGCATCGCGGTCAGCCTCATCCTTGCCGAGCTTCTCCTGCATCCAGAGCGAAACAGGACTCAGCACCCGGCGGGCGTCTTCGGTCGGGAGCAGCGGATAGATGCCTTTCTGCTTGTCACGATAATCAAGCAGATAATCCAGCGCTGCATTGTAGAGTTTCAACCGACTGTTGGGCAGATATTCCCGCTCTTTCCAGAGCAAAGCCATGATCTGGAGCAACAGAGGCACTCTGGCCAGCGCGAGCAAACTGCCGTTCTGTTCCCGATTGAGATAGGCGACAATGGCTTCTGCCTTTTCCTGTGCCCGCGCTGCCTGAAGCTTTCCCCACTCCGGTTCCGGTGTATCGGCAGAAGGAAGTTCCCTCTGGTAAACTGCCCGGAACCACTTGCGCAGAAACTGCTCCTGCTGCTCCTTCGTAAAATCCATGATGTCTGCCCGAACATGCGGAGTCACAATCTCGATGCCATCCCCTTTCCGATACCCGGTACTCCGCGAAGTCACCACGAAACGAGCATTGCCAAATCGCTTCACCGTCCTGTCAACCCACTTGCAGACCGCGATCCGCTCCTGTACATCGCTGATCTCATCAAGACCATCGAGCAGCACCAGCGTCACCGGTTTTTCAAGAGCCTCGGCAAAATCTTTTTCAGAAATGTCGAGATACTGCTTTTTGCTCCACGAGGCAAGTGCTTCCGGTAGCGATTCATGATCCCCTTTTTCTTTTTTCAGTTCGCGCAACGGCAGATAAAACACCGAAACCGGCTCGCTGAAACCGAACTCCCTGTATCGGCCATCATCCATGCAGGAGAGCGCATAATACTTGAGCAGGGTGGTCTTGCCAGAACCGGGATCACCGATCACAAGCAGCAAACGATGCTGTTTGAACACCAGAGACATCACCTCCTCAGGGTTGCGCGTTCGCGCGCCATCCATCATTCCGTCATCGGCAACCCCTTTCTCAAAACGCCGCTCGATGCGCCAGGTATCGGAAAGTCGCAACGAAACAAAGGCATCCTCAAGCCTGACCGAAAAGCTCTCGATAGCCGGAGAACCCGAGAGATTGACCTCGCACAGATGATTCTTCAGGATCTGCTGATAGCGCTGCAACAATTGCTGGCTTTCAAATCGCTCTTTCGATCCGGTTTCCGCACTCAGGTTGTACCAGCGTTTCAGATTCAAATCAAGGTGATGAACCAGCTTGTCCTTGAACTCATGCCGCTCATCGTATTCCCAATACAACGTATTCTCAGGCAAAGACTTCTTGAATCTTTCAATCGCAGCAACCTGCTCAAGGTCAACCTCTTTTGTCCGGTACGGCACATTCGAGAAATAGAACATCACCTGCTTTCCATCTCCCATCATCCGCTGCACTTCCTCGACCGCGCCGCCTGGAGCGACGCCGGTGTGGGTACCGATGCGATGCCAGAAGATGGCAATGGCAAAATCGCACTGATCGACGATCTGTTTGTTGAGAATCCCCTGCACCCTGTCGCCGCTCTCCGGCGCTGAATGCGACTCCCACAGCACGGCTTCGATCTCAAGCTTGTGAATATCTTTGTTGCGGATATTCCACTCGTTGATAACCTCGACAGCCATATCCCGCTCCTCCGAAACATCGGAAGGCGAAGCTATCAGAATCTTTACATGGCGAAGAGTCTTTTCCTGCATAGTAGGGGGACGGGTTGATACTTGCCGGGCAAAACAAAGATCAACGTAATTTAGCACAAAGCGGGAAAATGTGCCGTATCAGGCAAGGGCGTTTCGCGCAGCGCCGTAAAAAACACGGACGCACGCCATACGCCCTATACGACCTATCCGTCCTATCAGACCTATTCTTCGCTGCGTCCTCCCTCATAAAACACGAAAGCCGGCGAAACATGTCGCCGGCTTTCGTGAATTCTGCTGAATTCGCTGAAAATTTCAGCTTCCGATATACTCCTTGAGTACCTTGTTGTAGGCGGACTGGCGGAGGCGGCGGATCGCTTTCTCCTTGATCTGGCGGACACGCTCACGGGTGAGCTTGAACTTTTCGCCGATCTCTTCGAGGGTGAGCGGGTTGTCCATGCCGATGCCGAAGTAGGAGCGGATCACGTCGGCCTCCCTCGGGGCAAGCACGGAGAGCGAACGCTCGACTTCGAGGGTGAGCGAGTCGCGGTTCAGACCATGGTCGGGCATGTGACCGTCGTTCTGCAACACGTCGAGCAGGCGGTTGTCGTCACCCTGTGCGAAAGGTGCATCTACCGAGACATGTCGTCCGGCGATCTTGAGGGTGTCGGCCACATCCTGCGAATCCATGTCGAGCAGGTTGGCAAGCTCTTTGGTGTTCGGGTCGCGCTCGTACTCCTGTTCGAGCTGACTGTAGGCCTTGCTGATCTTGTTGAGAGTACCGACCCTGTTGAGGGGCAGGCGCACGATCCTCGACTGTTCGGCCAGCGCCTGGAGAATCGACTGACGGATCCACCACACGGCATAGGAGATGAACTTGAATCCTCGGGTTTCGTCGAAGCGCTTGGCCGCCTTGATCAGACCCAGATTGCCTTCGTTGATCAGATCACCGAGGGTGAGCCCCTGATTCTGATACTGCTTGGCTACCGATACCACGAACCGCAGGTTGCCTTTGATCAGCTTGTCGAGTGCCCGCTTGGCACGTTTGTACTCGGCGGTATCGACCGGCATATCGTAACCTTCCTTGATGGCCCTGGTAAGCTTTACTTCATCTTCTGCTGTGAGAAGTTCGTATTTGCCGATCTCCTGGAGATAACGGTCTAGGGAAAGGCTCTCCCTGTTGGTAATCTGTTTACTTATTTTCAATTGCCTCATGAATGGATCCTCGTTCGAACTTCACGTTACTATCAAGGATAATTACCAGTTACCACCTGCCAGCCGGACAACTCTGAACCTCAGGCTGCAGTATCCAGGACAGAATGACTCAAACTTGGAATATCTGAAAAATTCCGGACTTTTCTCTTTTCCGGCTTAAAATGTAGTGTTTCTTATGAAAGTATTTCGAGATTCCCCTGCAGTTTAAGAACCAGAGAACGGGACTCCTCAAGTTTCTCCTGCTCTTTGGCAACCACATCCGCAGGGGCATTTGCCATGAATCCCTGATTGGACAGTTTTTTCTGCAATGATTCGATATAGGCTGTCACTTTGGCTATCTCTTTCTGCAGGCGGATTTTTTCCTTTTCAAACGATATTAACCCTTCAAGTTGCAGAAAAAGTTCATTGCCGTCTACCACCGAAGCTGCCGAGTGGGGTGGCCTTTCAATGCTTTGACCAAACTCGGCGTCACAACGGGTCAGGGCCGGCAATATCCTGCTGCTTGCTTCGAATGCCGCAAGGGATTCGGCTGACGCAACCCTGACAACCGCCTGTGCACGCAGGTCATGCGGAACGTTGAAGGCCGATCGGAGACTGCGGATTTCGGAAACCATATTACGCACCATATCGAACGATGCGGCATCCTCGGAAGTCCATGACAATTGAGGCTGCGGCATTGTGGTTATGGCTATGGTTTCGTCCATGCCGCGAGGCGCTATGGCATGCCATATCTCGTCGGTAATGAAAGGCATGACCGGATGCAGCGCCTTGAGCACACCCTCCAGCACGGAAACCGCCAGGCAGACCGCATGACGAGCCCTCTCTTCGGAAATGTCACCCGACAGCTCGCTTTTCAACGCCTCGACGTACCAGTCGCAGTAGTCACCCCAGAAAAACTCGTGTACGATCTTAACCATGTCGTTCACCTTGAAGTTAGCCATCGCCTGATGGTAGCGTTCGAGCATGGCATTGTAGCGTGACATCAGCCAGAGTCCGGCACTTGACATCAGCTCGCGCTGCGGAGTAAAGACCGAGAAGGCTTCGACGAACTCCTCGCGGGTAACGAAAAGCTTTTCTCGCTGCATGAAGACAAAGCGCGAAGCGTTCCATATCTTGGTGGCGAAGTTGCGCCCCAGTTCGCACTTTTCCTCGCCGAAAAGCACATCCTGGCCGAGAGGGGCAATATAGACGATAGTGAAGCGCAGAGCATCGGTACCATAAGTATCGATCACCCTGAGCGGGTCGGGTGAGTTGCCGAGCGACTTGGAAAGCTTGCGCCCTTTCATGTCGCGAATGATGCTGGTAAAATAGACGTCGCGGAACGGCACATCGCTTTTGAAGTGCAGCCCGGCCATGATCATGCGGGCTACCCAGAAGAAAATGATGTCCGGGCCGGTTACGAGCGTATCGGTAGGATAGAAAGCCCTGAGATCGTCGTTGTCACTGTGCTGGCCGGTCCATCCGAGGGTGGTCAATGGCCAGAGCCATGAGGAAAACCAGGTGTCGAGCACATCCTCGTCCTGCACAAGTTTGTCAGTACCAGCAAGATGGCAGGCATCTTCATACGAGGAGGCGACCCAGACGTTCCCCTTGTCGTCATACCATGCCGGGATGCGGTGACCCCACCAGAGCTGACGGGAGATGCACCAGTCCTGGATGTTCTCCATCCAGTGACGATAGGTGCTGATCCAGTGCTCGGGATGGAAGCGTATCCGGCCATCGTTGACAGCATTTAGCGCAGGCTCGGCAAGTGGCTGCATTTTCACGAACCACTGCTCGGAGAGGTAGGGTTCGACCACCACGTCGGCGCGTTCGGAGTAGCCCACGTTGTGCTCGTACTCCTCGACCCTGACCAGATGCCCCAGCTCCTGAAAATCGGCGATGATCTTTTCGCGAGCCTCGAAGCGATCCATTCCGGTATAACCGCATTCATCGGTCATGCGACCATCCTTGCCAACCACCGAGAAAGTCGGCAGATTGTGGCGTTTTGCCACCTCGTAGTCATTGGGATCGTGGGCGGGGGTGATCTTGAGCGCACCGGTACCGAACTCGATATCGACATAGTCATCAGCGATCACCGGCACATGGCGTCCGGCAACCGGCACGATCACCAGCTCACCGATGAGGTCGCTGTAGCGGGTATCGTTCGGATTGACTGCGATAGCCACGTCGGCAAGAATGGTTTCGGGACGAACGGTGGCGATAGTGATGGCACGGGACGGGTCTTTCGCAAGCGGATAGCTGACATAGACCAGCTTGTCGCGCCGCGACTTCATGATCACCTCTTCGTCCGAGAGCGCCGTCTGCGAAACCGGACACCAGTTGATGATTCTCCTGCCACGGTAGATGAGCCCTTCGCGGTAGAGCGCGACGAAGGCATTGATGACCGCTTCGGAGGCCCGTTCATCCATCGTGAAAAGGTTGCGGCGCCAGTCACAGGAAATACCGAGTTTGCGGAGCTGTCGGAGAATAAGACCGCCATACTCGTCGCGCCACTCCCAAACCTTGTCAAGAAAATCACGGCGTCCGAGATCATGACGGGTAACCCCCTCTTTGCGCAGCTTCTTCTCCACCACCGTCTGGGTCGCTATACCTGCGTGATCGGTGCCGGGAAGCCACAGCGCCTCTTTGCCATTCATGCGGGCATGGCGGATGAAGATATCCTGGAGCGTGTGGTTCAGCACGTGCCCCAGCGTGAGGCTGCCAGTGACGTTTGGTGGCGGCATCAGCACCGTATAAGGACTCGCGCCACCCGTGAGCACACGCGAAGATTCAGCGTGAAAAGCACCGAGCGCCTCCCAGTGCGCACTTCTCCATCGCTCTTCTACTTCGTGGTGGTTATAGGTTTTTTCGAGATTCTGCGCAGGAGAATGATCACTCATGAGTCTGGTTGAAAGCAAAATTGAAGGTGACGGGCGCCCTTTTTTGTAAAAAGGATGGCGCCCGAAAATCATCGCAGTCCGGTTACTGTCCGGTCACTCCTCTTTGGCGGGTGACGGACGTTTTTCAAAGATCTGGTCGATCAGACCGTACTCTTTGGCTTCGGTGGCATTCATCCAGCGGTCGCGCTCGGAATCCTCACGCACCTTCTGAACATCCTGTCCGGTATGTTTTGCCAGCAACTCTTCAAGCAGGCGGCGAATCTTCTCGATTTCGCGAGCCTGAATCAGAATGTCAGTCTCCTGACCCTGAGCCCCGCCCGAAGGCTGATGGATCATGATGCGGGAGTGTGGCAGCGAGGCCCGCTTGCCGGCAGTGCCACTGGCAAGAAGGAAAGCACCCATACTGGCCGCCATACCAACGCAGACTGTCGAGATGTCAGGACGGATGTACTGCATCGTATCGTAAATACCAAGCCCGGCTGAAACACTTCCGCCCGGCGAGTTGATATAGATGTAGATGTCGCGTTCCGGATCCTCCGATTCAAGGAAGATGAGCTGAGCCATGACGAGACCGGCAACATGCTCGTCGATACCCGAGCCGAGGAAAATGATACGCTCTCTCAGAAGACGGGAAAAGATATCGAATGCATGCTCACCACGTCCGGAGGTCTCGATGACCATCGGTACAAGCTGGTTGTTGATGCTCTGTTCGATCGCTCCCGACCAGAGCTTTTTGGCGTGATGGTCGAAACCGAAATTGATATTTGCCATATGCTTCAGACTATTTATTGGTTGTCAGTCCGGAGAAATATACGCTCATATTCCGCGGATTCTTATAATTAACACCTAAAATACAGAGACGGAACAAGAATTCCAGAAATCCGGTTCCGGTTTCCTCAAATTTAATGAACAACCGATACTCCCTGGCCGATTTATCTTTTGATATATTAAAGTTCGTGAACATTCCCAATACCATCAGACAACCATGCAGGTACGCCTTATTTCTGTCACCAACCCCTTTATCGAGATCGACAACCACCAGCTCTCACCCGAGGGGCTTATCGCCTACTGCGCGAGAGTGTCGAGTCCGAACCAGGAGACACCCGACTACGAAAAACTGCTCTCCTACTGCATCAGGAACAGGCACTGGAGCGTGTTCGAGATGGTAGACATGACCGTTGAAATTGTCACCTCACGCGCCATCTCCCCCCAGATCCTCAGACATCGCAGCTTCAATTTCCAGGAGTTCTGCATTGCCGGCAACACCGAAATCACGCTCGAACTCCCTAACGGTATCAGAAAAGGAAAACGCTCAGCCTACAAGCGTTCCATAGCACACCTTTACAACCTGCAACAGCGAGGTGCAAAGATACCTGGTTGTGTACGTGTCTACGACGAGGAAACCCAAACATTCGTTACTGCACCTATAAGAGAGGTGTTTCAAACTGGCATCAAGCCTTTGTTCCGGGTAACGTTAGAGAACGGATACTCAATCGAAGCGACAAAAGAGCACAGGTTCCTGACCCGAAATGGTTTTCAGACCATGCAGGAAGCGCTGGGCCTTTGCCTGACAGGATCGACAGCCTCATGGACAAACCGCGAGGCTGCTTTCGCCTGCAATGGCATCCCTGTTTATCAAAGCCCTGAATGGCTTGCCGCAGCCAAAAAAGAAGCCATCAAAGAGGGATCAGGCCTTCAGGGTATCGCCCAAACCGCTGGTGTAACCACTCATACAATCAGAAAATGGCTTCATAGAAACAAGCTTCAGTTCACAAAAAAAGAGGTAGCCTCATACACTCCGATCTGGAATAAAGGTAAGCAGTGGACTCGTGCTAAACATACCATGGAGACCATAGAAAAAATGCGCAGGTCAGCGAAGCGAGGAGATGAGTCGAATCTCTGGAGAGGAGGCGCTGATCGATCTGAAAGACTGGCTATCGCTGACTGGTGCAGTGCACACCGTTCAGAGTTCCTCAAAGCGGTGAACTACTCCTGTGCTCGTTGTGGCAGTCACTCGCATCTGGAACTCCATCACAAACTGACCGTGGCAGAAAAAGCTGATCTGGCCCGAGAAAAAAGTAACATAGAGGTACTCTGCCACCACTGCCACAGTGACCAGCACCGCATTGCAGGAGACGCGAAGTCCTGGAGAGAAAAAAGCCGGGGTAACACCCTGACGATCCACTGGAACAAAGTTCGATCAGTGGAATATGTGGGTGAAATGATGACTTATGATATGGAAGTGCAACACTCTTCTCACAATTACGTTGCCAATGGCATCGTCACCCACAACAGCCAACGTTACGCCAAAGCCCAGAACATCGAGAAGTACCAGCCAAGAAGACAAGATGTGAAGAACCGGCAGAACTCTCTCGACAATCTCGACGAAGCGACCATCGCCTGGTTCGATGAGGCACAGGAGAGCATCGCGAAGCTTGGCATGGAAAAGTACGAGGAGGCTCTCGAAAAAGGGATCGCCAAGGAGTGCGCAAGAGTACTGCTTCCGCTCGGCACGCAGACCAGGCTCTATATGAAAGGATCGGTAAGAAGCTGGATCCACTACCTCGAAGTCCGTACCGATCCGGCCACACAGAAGGAGCATCGCGACATCGCCGATGCGGTAAAAACCATTTTCACCGAGCAGTTCCCCGTGACGAGTAAAGCGCTGGGGTGGAAAAAAATGATGAATTTTGAATCTTGAATGATGAACAAAAAGAGAAGAGAAAGCATAACCTTCTTCCCTCTTCTCTTTTCATTCATCCACCTCGTCCACAAAAAAAAGGGGCGCACAGCCAAGCGCCCCTGTAATACTCCTCAGCGCAAATGCCCGAGCAGGCTGATGAGTTGCGAACGAAGGTCCTTGCGGTGAACGATCAGATCGACAAAGCCGTGTTCTTTGAGAAACTCTGCCCGCTGGAATCCTTCAGGCAGATCGCGCTTGATGGTGTCGCGAATGACCCTGGGGCCGGCAAAACCGATCAGGGCATTGGGCTCGCTGATGTTCAGGTCACCAAGCATGGCGTAGGAGGCACTGATACCGCCCATGGTAGGATCTGTCATGAGCGAAATGAAAGGAATGTTCCGCTCGCCAAGATGGGTCAGGCGAGCAGAGGTCTTGGCCATCTGCATGAGGCTGAAAGCACCCTCCATCATGCGTGCTCCGCCGGATTGGGAAATCACGATGAGCGGAGCATTCAGCTCTACGCTCCTGTCGGCAGCACGCGATATCTTCTCCCCGACAACCGATCCCATCGAGCCCCCGATGAATCCGAAATCCATGCCGGAAATAACCGTGTCAGCTCCACCCAGCTTGCCCAAAGCGTTTCTGCACGCTTCGGTTTTACCAGACTTGGTCATGGTGTCGCGAACCCGCTCAGGATAGTTTTTCGTATCAACGAAAGCGAGCGGATCGGCGGCCCTGAGCTTACCGTCGAATTCATCCCAGGTGCCCTCATCGAACAGGAATGAAAAGTAGTAGTCTGGAGATATGCGGAAATGAAAACCGCACTCGGGACAGGTATAGAGATGGTCTTCAAGCTGTTTTTTATGCAGGGCTGCCCCGCATGAATCGCATTTCGACCATAACCCTTCCGGGGTATCTCGTTTATCTGTCGTTCGTATCGAAGGTGTCGCTCGTTTGAACCAGACCATTTTTATTATTACCACTAAAGAGTTTACATTAAATTTTAAGATATAAACATGATACGACTTCTCAAAAAGGCCTCACCGGAAGCCATCTGTGAACCGAAATCACCAACATAATCAGCGCTTAAGCTGGCAAAGAGCCATCATATCGCCTATCCTTCTGTTGTCGATTGCAGCCGCCATGCTGCAACCTGTCCATCAGCTCTCTGCTGCAACGGTCATCTATCCCGATACCCTTGTCACGGCTGCGCGCCGTTATGAAATCAGGCCGACAATGCATCCTCTCCGGAAAACCGTCGGACTTGCCCTGTCGGGCGGAGGCGCCAACGGCATTGCACAGATCGGTGTGCTCAAGGCTCTTGAAGAGGAGGAGGTGCCAATCGACCACATCGCCGGCACCAGCATGGGAGCCATAGTCGGTGGTTTATACAGCTCGGGCTATACCGCTTCGGAGCTTGAATCGATCGCATTTTCCCTGCCCTGGCAGAAACTGCTCTCGCTCGACAATGAAACTCCCCGAACCAACAGCTACCTCGAACAGAAAAGCATAAGAGACAGGGCATCTATCGCCATCCGGTTCGAGAAGTTCCGCCTGGTCATGCCCAAATCGCTGAGTGCGGCGCAGACACTCACCAGAAGCATCGACCGGCTCGTACTCAAAGCACCCTACCATACGAATCACACATTTTCCGATCTTCCGGTAGCCTTCAGGGCAGTCACCACCGACCTGATTTCCGGCCGCCGGGTCACGCTGGATTCAGGCCCCCTCTCCGAAGCGATGTGCGCCAGCAGCACGATCCCCATCCTGTACCAGCCTATAGAGCGTGATGGATACAAGCTTGCAGACGGCGGCCTGGTTGCAAACCTGCCGGTCGATGAACTCGATAACGCCGGTGCAGGTTACAAGGTGGCCGTCGATACGCACGGCAGAATGTACACTGATGGCAGCGATATAGATGTACCATGGAAAGCCGCCGACCAGGCCATGAGCATCCTGACCCAGGTACAGTACCCGCAGCAGCTTGAAAAGGCTGATGTGGTCATCACCCCCGATGTCGGAAATCACAAGGCGACCGATTTTACCGATATTCGCAAAATGATCGATGCCGGTTACGCCAAAGGTCGCCTGCTCGCCCCCGTCATCAAAAGAAATATCCAGATCACCGGACAAACGGATACCGATATTACCGGTTTCAGTAAAACGATCGAAGGCATCCCCGATACTGCCGATTATATCGAACAGACAAGAACGGCCAGAGCCATTGTCCGCAGTGAAACCCGTGTCAGAAAAATCCTGAATGAACTGCTTGAAACCGGCCTTTTCACCAGAGCACATGCCCGGCTGGACACCCCGGCACGCAAAGCGGTGTTTGTCCTCGAACCCCTGCCACGAATTGAACGCATCCTGGTCAGCGGAGGCCCGGAGAAAGCCATTTCCCAAAAAGAGATCGACCAGGCATTTCAGCCCCTTACCAGGCAACTCTATACCAGTGCTGTGGCGACCAGGTCGCTCGAAAATCTGATCAGGCTTTACCGGAACCAGGGGTACAGCCTCGTAAGGATCGACAGAACCGTGGTCACAGACAAAACGCTCTCGGTTCACCTCACGTCGGGAAAGATTGAAACCGTGGAGATCGAACAGGACAGGAAGCTCACCAGACCACTGACCATTCAGCGGGAGATGGATATCGACACCACAAGGGCATTCCGTTATGCTGATGCCGAAAAAACGATCACCAACCTCTATGGAACGGGAGTGTTCAACCGCGTCTCCCTGAGCACTGAAAATCCACACAAGCAGGAGCCCGGCGACAACAGCACGCTCATAGTCAGGCTTGACGAGAAACCGCCAACCGTGCTGCGCATCGGCGTGCGTTACGATGAAACTTCGAATGCGCAACTGCTGCTCGATTTCAGAAACGAAAATCTCAATGGCACAGGAAACTCCATAGGCGGCTGGGCCAAAGTCGGCCAGAAAAACAACCGTTTCAATCTCGAATTCAGCATCCCGCGGATAGGGCAAACCCCCCTGACCATGTTCACACGGGCATTTTTCGACCAGCGGGACATCGATACTCGCCAGATAGCTCTTATCGGCCAGTCCGGCTTGCAGGCAACGGGGGAACCTCGATCATTTGGCATCCAGCGATATGGCATGACAACTTCGTTCGGCACTCGAATCAGGAAAAACGGCCGCCTCACGGCAGATTTCACCGTGCAGAACGTCCAATCATATATAAGAGACAACATCAACGAACCATTTGCCACCGAAAACATCAACCTTGCTTCCATCGGAGGCGCATTCACTTTCGATAACCGTGACAGCTCGTTCCTTCCATCAGAAGGCCGCTACACCAACATCCGCTACAGCTCTGCCTCCGCCCTTTTCAATAATCCGGACAGCTTCTGGCAGCTTGTGGCATCACATGAGGAAAATATTGCTATCGGGCCGGCTTTCACGCTGCAACTGAGTGCTCTTGCCGGCAGCAGCAGCAACGATGTGCCCCTGTCAGAAAAATTTTTCCTGGGCGGTACAGGAAACGCTTACAGTTACCGATTCATCGGCCTGAAGGACAGCGATCTGATAGGTAACAACATTGCCATGGCCGGAGCCATGCTCCGTTACCAATCACCTGTGCAGCTCATTTTCCCGACTTCGTTCATCCTGACCTATAACATCGGCAATGTCTGGGAACAGCGCAAGCAGATGTCGTTCAGAGAGCTGATCCAGGGTGCCGGTACCGGTCTGGTCTGGGAAACACCGATCGGGCCAGCCCAGTTCACCGTAGCCAAGCCATTCGCTTTCGAAAGCAACGAAGTCAAAGATGCGGCCCAGATCGATTTTTCAGAAACTGTGTTTTATTTCAGCCTCGGACACGACTTTTAAAATCATCCGAACCTAAGCCCCGATACCTTTTGACGACACGCACAAAACCACAGAAACCGCATATCCTGGTCAGCAACGACGACGGCATCGAAGGCCCGGGACTCCATGCTCTGGCAGCCTCCATGAAAAAGCTCGGATCCGTGACAGTGGTAGCTCCCGTCGAACCGCACAGCGGCAAAAGTCACGCCATGACTCTCGGCGAACCGCTTCGCATAAGGGAGTATCTGAAAAACAACCGCTTTTTCGGCTATACCGTCTCGGGAACTCCCGTGGACTGCATCAAGGTTGCCCTCAGCCACATCCTCGATGAAAAACCGGATCTGATCGTTTCGGGAATCAATTACGGAAGCAACACGGCCATGAACAGCCTCTATTCCGGCACGGTAGCCGCCGCTCGTGAAGGGGCCATCCAGAACATCCCTTCACTGGCATTTTCGCTGACCACCTATGAAAATGCAGATTTCACCTATGCAGCCAAATTCGCCAGACAACTCTGCAAAGAGGTGCTTCGTCGAGGACTGCCGCCCGATACCATCCTGTCAGCTAACATTCCCAACGTTGCTGAAAAAGAGATACAGGGCATCCTGTTCACACGCCAGGGACGGTCGCGATGGGAAGAGTCTGCCATAGAAAGGCATGATATGTACGGCAATCCGTACTACTGGCTCAGCGGCACCCTTCTCCTGCACGACCAGGACATAGAGCATGACGAATATGCCGTTCGGCAGAACTATGTAGCCGTCACACCGATCTCATGCGATATGACCGACCATCGCTTCAGAAGCGAACTCGAAAACTGGGATATCCGGAACACCTACAAGAAGTAAGCGAGTGAACACTTTCCTTATCGATTATCAGCGGATTCAGACGCCTAAAAAGGGTTTCTCCCGACTCTTCTGCGACTATACCTCAGAAAGTGAAGCCAGAACGAAACTCGTATCGGGCTGCTTTCATCTCGATTACCGCAAGGATGCTGACTATTACCGTCACCTCGGCCTGCTGGCATCCCGCAAGTTCAGAAGAGAATCGCTGGTAAATCTGCTTCTGAACCAGAACAGGAGATTCGGGGGCTCTGAAAGGCAGCAGCTGGAAATCGAAAAGCTTCATTCGCCGCGCTGCATGGCAATCGTCACCGGCCAGCAGACCGGACTTTTCTCCGGGCCGCTTTACACGGTATACAAGGCGCTGACCGCCGTGGTGATCGCCGGCAAGCACAAGGAACTGTTCCCCGAGTATGACTTTGTGCCCATATTCTGGATCGAGAGCGAAGACCATGATTTCGAGGAGGCCTCATCAACGATGCTCTTCTCCGGAAACGGCCTCGAACAGATAGTCGCAGAAGGAGCACACCGCCTCGCCGACCAGATGGCCGGATCGATCGTGCTCGGCGAGGATATCCGTAACACGGTAGACCTGTTCCTCGATCTTCTGCCCGATACGGAGTTCAAACCGGAAATCGCCGGGATCCTGCGATCCTGTTATGAACCCGGCTGCACTTTCGAAATCGCCTTTGCCCGAACGATGAACCGGCTGTTCAGAAAACATCCCCTGATACTGCTTTCGACCCAGGATCCTGCATTCAAGCTACTGGCCACTGACGTGCTCTGCCGTGAGATCGAAACCGCGCCAGCCACCTCATATGCGGTGGTAGCACAGAGCTCTGTCCTCGAATCGATGGACTATCCGGCACAAACAAAACCACGACCGGTCAACCTTTTTTTTCTCAACCAGCTCGGCCAGCGGCTGAAAATCGAACAGCCGACGCCCGACAACTTCCTCGTCCTGCCTGACCGGCAAAGATACACACGCCATCAACTGATTGAAATCTGCCAGGACCATCCTGAAAAATTCAGCCCGAACGTCATTCTTCGTCCGATCATTCAGGACGCCGTTCTTCCAACCTTCGCCTATATCGGTGGCCCTGGCGAGATCAGTTACCTTGCCCAGTACCGCAAAGCTTACGAACATTTCGGGCTGGTCATGCCATTCGTGATTCCGCGAGGCAGCTTCACGCTCGTCGAGCCTAAAATTGCACGAACCATGGACAAGGTGCTCAAAGTCACCGGCAGACCCAGTTTTTCGAGAAGACAGGTCTATGAAGCCGTATTCCAGGATCTGCAACAGCTCCGCAAATCGATGGTATCAGGCGCTGAAAGCCAGGATATCGAAACAATGTTCGCGCGTGTGGAATCGGATGTTGCCGAGGCACTCTTGAAACTGGAGCCGGCTCTTGTCAAGATGGATCCGACCCTGCAACCATTTCTGGCAGCCTCTTCAGGTCAGATCGCCAAAATCATCGGAAGCATCAGGGAAAAAACCTACCGGGCGGGAAGAAGAAAACACGAAGAACTTCTGCAGCAGCTCGACAGATCGGAACTCAACCTGTTCCCTGATGGCAAACCGCAGGAGCGCAGCATCAGCATCTTCCATTACCTGAACAAGTACGGTACCTCGCTTATCGATGAGCTCGCCAGGGTACTTCAGGGGTATTCGACGGAAGCGCATTTAATTGTGGAATTGTAAGAAAGAAAAGGACATAAAAGATAAAAAAGAGCATAGGGACAACAAGATAAGCGGTATTAACCCTGCGTCCTTCAGCTCCTTTATGTCCCTCTGCTCCCTTTCCCCCGCAAATAAAGGACTGCCGGGCTGGATCTCTGCGCTCCCAGGGTGGGACAAGAAAAAGTCAAGGCCCCGTTCCTTTGGGGCCTTGACTTTTTCTTATCCTGAGTAGGTGTGCACACTGTTCTGCGCTGAAGGAAGATAGTTGACGCCAAACCAGCAGACCAGGAGCACGATAAAGGAAAAACCCAGATACCACTGGAGAATCCGCGAATCGGTTTTCCTTGTCACCAGATGCAGATAGCCCAGATAGGCAAGCCAGGAGATCAGCGCCCAGGTCTCTTTCGGATCCCACGTCCAGTAATGTCCCCAGGCTTCCTTGGCCCAGAGTGCGCCGAAAATGAGGCCGAAAGTCAGAAGCACGAACCCAAGCAGTGCGAGGTAATGCGACATCGACTCACCCTTCGCAGAACGCCTGCCAAGAAAGTTGAGTATGACATTGTGCCATCCTGACACTGACGATGCCGCCAGCAGCACATAGCCTACCAGATAGACCACCACATGCGGTACAAACCACGGGCTCTGCAAGGCTGGCATAAGCGCTTTCTGGAACACATCGGGATTCATGATGTTGATACCGAGAAACAGTGCCGCCAGACCCATGCAGTAATACTTGAGCCACCTGATGTTGTAGCGGGACTCAACCAGAAATCCGACAACCGGAATAAGCGTGGCGTACCAGAGTCTGGTTTCACCAAGCGTCCGGAGAGGCGGGCGCTCAAGCACCATCCAGTAAGAAACGAGAAACCCGGCAAGGACGATCGTGCCCGAGATCATGAGCAACCAGGAGGCGGTACTGAACACTTTCGAACTCTTTGCAGGAATCTGCAGAAGAGAGCCTGCTGACCAGCACGCAATGGCAGCGAATGCCATTGACGGAAATTCGACCAGGGTCATGCCTCCTCCATTTTTTTAACGCCTTTCCAGAAAAAGAGCACATTACCAGCCATGATCATGAAAAATCCTGTATAAACAGCCGGAAGCCATGGATCCCTTACCGCTTCAACAAGGCTGAGGGTTGACCATCGACCTGCTTTTTCGTCATACCCCATCTGATAGAGCTTCCATCCCTGAAAATCGACCGGTTTATTGACTTCGAGCGTCGCCGTAATGCGATCTCCTCCCCCATCCACCTTCATCATGACATCTGACATGAACGCTTTGGGGTCACCCTCGGCCATGACGATGAAATAGTCACCCATCGGAACATACTGCGGCTTGACATGGGGCCCGCCGGAAGTGATCCAGGTCTCGGAAACCTTTCCTGCGGCATCGATGCGCACCCTGGCAAAAGGAACGCCTTTATTGATCTCGACAGGTACCGGATGCCCCTGAGCATCTGGAAGAGCACTGGATAGATATTCAAGTACCGTAACCGAACCGATTCCGGGCCACTCCGCTCTGACACCTTTGCTGATTTCAGGTATCTGCTTCGATCTGGTTTCTATAAGCTGGTCATGCTGCAGATCATAAAGAGCAAACTGAGGTATGTACTGCTCGATACGAAAGTCCCTGAGGTAAATGGAAAACGGCAGTGTGATCGGTTGCTCGGTGTTTCGATCATATGCCACGTTACTTGCCTGACCCTCGTAAAGCGGTACCACCAGACGCTGAAGCTGCGAGCTGCCAAGAAGACCGCAGGACAGTGCAATCCAGAACCCCCCGTGGAACAGCATAAACTGAAGGTTCGCCAGTCTGAAAGGAATGGTTTTCCAGACAAGTGAAAGGCCGAGATTGAACAGAAAGAGGAGAGTGATAAAAGCAAACGGCCAACTTGAAAATATACCGTTCAACCGCAGCATAGCGACCAGCGAATCCGGCGGATATTTTTCCTGGGGCAGAACACCACCAACAAAAGAGAGCAGGGCAAGACCGATAATCAGACTCAGACCCAGGGGAATTCCGCCGAGCCATGACACAAGCTCATTTTCCCTGAACATCAATCCTGCAACGATAATCAGAGCACCAAAAAAAAGGAGAAAGACGAGGTTGAAAGGCCAACCTGGCATAACAATCCCTCTTGCAGAGGTCAGTAACTCGATGCCAAAACCTGCCAGAACGACAATCAGAGTAAAAACAGATGCTCCCTTGAAACCACCTGTCCCGGATAAGGGCTTTCCTGCATTACTTTTTACTGCTACCATACACTTAACTGTTTACATCACCACAATTACCACCACCAACTTCCGCATCTTCCTTTTTGAGAATCTGACAGCACTTGCAGACAATACCATACAGAGCAGCCTCTTCGGCACATTCACGTATTTTCTCTACGGCATTGCGGATTTCCTGCTTGTACACACGGGACTTTATATTCTGGCCTCCCCGTTTCTTGTGCAGGTACTGGGAAACAGCCGCTGGTGTAACTCCGAGCATTTTGGCTGCACTTGACTGGGTCATGCCGGTTTTCACTAGTTCCTTGGCCATATCCGCCCTGATCTGGGGGAGATAATACCATACCGCTTTTTCACAGGGAAATATCATCGATAGTTTTTTTTCTTAAAGGTGTTGACACTATGGCAAAAACAGGGTTGCCGGACAGGCCCATCATCTCATTTCGCAACGGATAACTTTTTGAGGAATCAGCATCTGCCACTCCGGCACATTCCGACTTAAATTATTATAAATTTCGTTAACATTGTTACCATTCTTTAACCAGACGTTCGCCGATGACCTCAGACAAGCTGAAAAAAAGGGCGGGTACCATCACTGCCTGGATCATTATCCTGCTGATTCTGTGCCAGTTCGTTCCACTGAACCGGATCGGTCAACCTGCCGGAACACCTGCTGGAATTACGGCAGTAGTACGCAAGGCACTCGAATCGCACTGTCTGAACTGCCACTCAGGTCAAACCCGCTGGCCACGCACGGCCTACATCGCGCCGCTCTCGTGGTATGTGACCGGAAAAGTCCATGCAGCCCGCAAGGCGCTGAACTTTTCGGACTACGATTCCCTGCCGGAAACAGCCAGGGTTCGCCTCGAAAAATCAGTGTCGAACCTCGCCGGAACAGCCCGGCTGTCAGCTCATGGCTCTATCCCCGGATTTCCAACGATCAGAATGGCTGAGAAAGAACGGTTGACTCTTGCCCGGTGGAGCGAAATAACAATCGTGAACAAACAGATACAATAAACAATTCATCGCATTGATAAAAGGATGCGATACCGAAAATTTTCACTCTGTTAAAAAAAGCTCAGGCAGGTGCATGGGAGAATCAGAAGGCGATGCGGCACTCAAACCGCTAATATACAGTATAATCAGAAGTTAATACTATAGCCCTCGGGATAGAAACCGAGTATGAGATCGATGACCTTTTCAGGATCGTCTTCGATAAAAATGAAGTCAAGATCGGCTTCAGAGATGAATCCGTTCTCTTCGAGCATTCGCTTCCGGAACCAGCGATAAAGATCACTCCAGTACTCCGTTCCCATCATGATCACAGGAAATTTCTGGCTTTTGCCGGTCTGGATGAGCGTGATCGCCTCCGCGAACTCGTCGAGCGTGCCGAAGCCGCCCGGCAGAACGATGAACGCCTGTGAGTACTTCAGGAACATCACCTTCCGCACGAAAAAATACTCGAAAGTGACGAGCTTGTCGTAATCGATATAGGGGTTTGGACGCTGCTGGTTGGGCAGTCTGATGTTGAAACCGATCGACGCGCCGCCCTTGCTCTGCGCCCCTTTGTTGGCTGCCTCCATCGCGCCGGGGCCGCCGCCGGTGATCACTGCGAAGCCGGTTTCAGCAAGCAGCCGTCCCATCGTTTCGCCAAGCTGGTACTCCGGGTCGCCCTCGCGCACCCGCGTCGAGCCGAAGACCGAAACCGCCGGGCCAAGATGGGACATGGTCTCGAATCCGTTGACGAACTCGGCCATGATCTTGAACACACGCCACCCGTCGGCCATGAACTCGCTGCCGTCACCATGCGGCGTTACCGTATGCGCCTTCAGCTCATGACCCGCCGCCCATCCCGGCTTTTTGCGTTCACATTCGTCCATGCGGGGTTCAGATTTCAAGGAAGTTTCTGATGAGATCGTGCCCGACGGAGGTCATGATCGATTCGGGATGGAACTGCACGCCATAGAGACCGAGTTCTTTCGAGTCGAAGGCCATGATGGTTCCGTCCACCGTCCATGCCCGGATTTCAAGCGCTGCCGGAAGCGTTTCGCGCTCGACAATCAGCGAGTGGTAGCGCGTTGCCGTGAACGGATTCGGGATACCGCGGAACATCCCCTGCCCGTCATGATACACCTCAGAGGTCTTGCCGTGCATGATTTTTTCCGCACGTACGACCTTGCCGCCAAGCGCCTCGCCGATAGCCTGATGGCCGAGGCAGACACCGAGCAGCGGAATTTTGCCTTTTGCGGCATCGATGAGCGCAATGGAGATTCCGGCGTCCGCAGGCGTGCCCGGCCCCGGAGAGATGACTATCTTCTTCGGCTCAAGCGCCAGAGCCTCTTCGACGGTCAGTTCATCGTTACGGTACACCACCATCTCAGCCCCAAGCTCGCCGATGTACTGGACGAGGTTGTACGTAAACGAGTCGTAATTGTCTATAACAAGAATCATGAGAGCACGTAAAACACTATTTTATTGAGACTTAAAAGAATTTCTTACAGAAGACCGCCGCTTCGACACCCCATCGGGGCAGTGGTCAGACTTCAAGCCGCAATATAGTTCCGTTTAGGCTCGAAACTCAAATGTGTTGTTGAGTTGGGGGGGAGCGAGGTGGCTCAAACTTACGGACATGTGGACGATTGGGAAAATGCAGACAGACAGGAGGATTAACTTAAATTCGAAAGAAGGGAATCAATATAAAATAGACCGTTTACACACTTATCTGAACAACCCCCAATTCGCGCTGTTGAACAACATCCTCAAGACTGCAAACCTTACGTTGAGCGAGTCTTCTTGTTCAGGTAGTATAAAGCAACGCCACAGTACTCTTTCAGGCAACCATTCCGATCTTTCGCCTTCCATTCTGCAATCAATTCCTCAACCTGTTTTCTGCTTGCCGACCCTCTGATTTCTGACAACCGTTTTGTAACAGATTTCCAGACCGCTTTTCTATTATCGACCAGCCTGCTAAAATTGAGATTGAGAACTTTATTCAATTGATCGTCAAATCCAGCATCGTCGGAAACAATCTTTCCTGTATTCAGGAAACGAATCCGAAATCTTTCGTGATGAATTGGCTCTGCCGGATTGAAAAGAAGGTCGTCATCATCTTTTCTTGTATCACAATGCTGTAACTCATATTTACTCCCAGCATTACCCAAACAACAGCCAAACAGATTTGCATAATCGAGTTGTTTCTTTGGATACTTTGTACGGCATTGCCAATGTTCAACCTTCATACTCTTTTCGTCAGGCCATATACGGCACATGCAATATGCACAGAGATAACCCTGATCTTCCAATAGCCTGGCTCTGATATCCTGCTTCACCGAAGAAAATTTCAAGCCATTACAATCCGGGCCATCAAAAAGCGCATCCGGACAAGAGCGATAGGTCAATAACGACTCCGGCTCCTTAGATTTATGGATCGGAATCATTCCTGCATTCCATTATGAGGTTCGAGCATTGCGATGGTCGCTTCCGCCTCAACAAGATCCGGAATCGAACCGTTGAGTTTGATCTTGAGTTGCTCGATCAGTGTTCTGGCTCCGTCAAAATCATCCTGATCGATTCTTTCAGCAATCGTATCGAGCTGAGCTGATACATCTTTATTCATACCTGGATCATCCATCAACTCTCTCAAAACCTGTGAAGAATTCAAACCATACGATTGGCTCGGTTGTGCATAGTGTATCGCACCATCTTTACTGTAGAGCAAGCGGATCGATTCAGGCCGAACCTCACTGAGGATCTGAGGCGAATGAGTCGTTACCACAAACTGTACATTAGGGAAAACCTCAGTCAGTCTTGTAATGACCCTGCGCTGCCAAGAAGGGTGCAGGTGAAGATCGATTTCATCGATAAGGATGATCCCCTCACCATAAAGCGGATCTTCCTTTTCAGGGTTAGCAATGGCCAGCCGACGAGCAATGTCGCCAATCAGGGCGAGAAAACAGGTTTCACCGGTGGAAAGGTTGTCGATTTTAAGCTCCTGTCCCTCTTTGGTTACCACCATGCGAAGAAGTGGTTTCCGCTTGACCCTGAGGTCACGATATTCAGGAAGAAATTGTTCCAGAGCGTTACGCACCGCCTGTAACTGGTTATCCGGGTAACCTGTTTGATCGTTATTCCTGAAACTCTCGTTTTCAACGTCTTCTCTGTCGCGAAACCACTCGAAAAAGAGTTTGAAATCGGCACTTCCCTTCAGTGGCTCATCATAGACAGAGATAACGTTAAAATCATGTTTAGTCCTGATACGCCGTGGAATTTTTTGCAATACTACTGCACGATCAACCGGGTAGCAAGCAAAAACAGGCAACGAGCGTTCGTGTTCGAGCTTACCTCTGAGGTAATCAGCTAAATCCCTGAGCTCGGTATAATCACTTTTTTGGGCATCCCTCACCCCTTTACGGCTTTTTGCAAGTAACCATCGTCCGGCGGAAGTGGAAACTGACAGTTTTATATGATTCTCGCCATAGCGAATGTCATCTTCTGCAAAATGTTGCCCATTGCCGGTATCGCGCTTTGTTCTGGCGGTCAGCCATGAGAGGGACAATGCTAGAGCATCGATGATGGTGGTTTTTCCTCCACCATTGACCGCAGCAAGAACCGTCAGGTTCGAACCTGTTTTGCTCGATTCAAACGGCAAGGTCATCTGTCTGATGCCTCGGAAATTCTGCAACTCCAGATTCTGAATAGTCAACATGGCTTACAAGTGTTTACAACTTTACCGTCATTTCTATCAAAATAACAGTAACAAGAAATTATTCCACTACAGCTCCGGCAAAGCCTCGACAGTCTCGACGGTTTGCAGACTGAGAGTTACAAGGCCGAGCAACAGGTCGAAAATTCAGCACGATGCTACGATCTGATTGACGGGTAAATAGAATTCTATGGGATGAACAATAAAATAAACTTGCCACCTCTCACAAATAAAGAAAAGAGATATGAGCACTCCGGCTCCCACCCACTTGACTAAAAAAATACTATCCGTCACTCTGCTCCCCAGCCACTGCCCGGAACATCGTCTCATACGCCGCGCTCATGTCGATTTTGCGGCGGGCCATCACCTTTCTCGCGGTCTCGACGGCTTTGTCGGCCTCGTACCGTGCCGTGACGGTGTGGCCGTCGCCCCAGGAGAAGGAGGGGACGTATTTGGCGGGCATTCCGCTGCCGAAAATGTTTGACGAGGTGCCGACGACCGTGCCGGTGTTGAATCGGGTGCCAATGGAGCATTTCGAGTGCTCGCCCATCAGGAGGCCAAGGAACTGCTGGCCGGTGGCCATTTTGCCGTGCGCGGTCTCGATGCTCACCTGGCTGTAGTTGTTCTTGAGGTCGGAGGTGTCGGTGCCCGCGCCGAGGTTGCACCAGCTCGAAATGTAGGAGTGGCCGAGAAAGCCGTCGTGCTGCTTGTTCGAGAACGGCTCCATGATCGAATCCTCGATCTCGCCGCCTGCCTTCGCGCCGCTGCCGATGGAGACATTGCTGTAAATCCTCGCGCCGCTCTTCACTCGCGCGCCTGGCGCGATATACACCTTCTCCATCAGCAGCGCCACCGGCTCGACCACCGCACCCGCGCCAATATAGATAAAGCCGTCGCTGGCGTCGAGCACCGCGCCCGCCTTCACCTCCGCGCCCTTTTCGACGGTGATCGCGGACGGATTGACGAGAATCGCCGACGGATGCACCTCGCCTTCGATGTGTCCGAGAGCGAAAGCCGCGCCGTCCTCGCGCATCATCGCCGGATGCATTGCCACGGGATCCCAGAGATTTTCAAGCAAACGGAACCCGGAGACTTCTATGCATGAGAAGGCACCGGCCAGCACCATGCCATCGATGGTATCCGGAAACACCGTTCTCGAAAAGGGAAGCGGCTCCGCCGTGGTGCGGCAGAAAAGGAGATTGCCGTTCTGGATGACCGCCTCGCCCGGCGCGATCCGGCCCGCGTCGATGAACTGCGTCACCGCCGTATCGCAGATGAGCCGCCCGTTGACCAGCAGCACCTCCTCTTCCAGAACGCTGTTGACCACCGAGCCTGGATTGGCTTCCCCAAACCACGGCGCGATGTGGCGGCGCAGATGCCAGGTCAGCTTCTGCCGATTGCCGAAGGCCGCGATGAATCGCTCCCTGAGCGAATGGCAACCGGTCACGAGATCGTACACCGGCTTCAGATCGGCCATTGGCGAGAAACGGTGCGTTTTTTCGTCTTCGAAGATGATGATCTGCATAACAATGGAACTTCGTTAAGGCTCGTAAAGCATCTCGATCGCGAGCGGCTCAGCAATGATGGTGATAGCCCCGCTCACCCGGTCGATCACCTCACCATCCATGTGCATGAACTCGTCAACGTAGAGGAACAGCTCGGCCGACCTCGCCTTGCAATAGATGACTTGGGAATCATAAATCTGGCTGCCCTTCAGATATTTGATGACATATCCGGGCACACGCCATTTCGGTACGGCTTTCAGAATGCAAACGTCGAGAAGCCCGTCGTACGGATCGGCCTCTGGCGAAATGCGGAACTTCCCTCCCTCAACCCTCCCATTGGATACTGAAAAGGCAAAGACCGGTTCATCGAGTTCGACGATTCCGTCAACGGTATCGAGCGTAATATGCATTTTTACAGCACTATAACCTAAAAGCACCCTCACCAGCGCCCATGCGTACGAGAGCTCACCCCGGAGCCACGGAGTGGCCTTCACCGTGCTGGCGATCCGCCCGGTAAAGCCGATGCCGATGGAGTTGATGAAGTATCGCAACGCGCCTTTGCCGAAATCGACTCTGCCAAGATCGACCTTGCGGCTCACAGCGCGGGCAAAGCCACGGATGCGCGCTTCGTGCTCTTTTGCCTCGGGATCAAAGGTCTTGAGAAAATCGTTGGCTGATCCTACGGGAAGGACACCGATCTTCACCGGCTTGCCCGCAACGGCGTTGACCACCTCGTTGAGCGTGCCATCACCCCCGCAGGCGATGAGCGTCGCGCCATCTCCTGCGGCAGCGCGGGCCAGATCGGCAGCGTGTCCGGCAAAGTGGGTAGTTTCGAGCGAGGCCGCTTCGAAGTGAACGAGCGAACGCTCGATGAGACCGGCTTTCGAAGCTGCGCGCCCCTTGTCGGCGGCAGGGTTGAAAATGAAGGTATAACTACCGCTCATCGACGCAGTATTCTGTAAATGATAAAAAATCTCCAGTCTGTCCAGTGTCCTGTCCTCACCTTACCCATCCCTCCTGACGCCTGACTTTCCATGAACATGCACGATATTTATGGTATTTCGCATTGCCGAAATCGAAATCGTCATCGAAATCGTTTTGTTCTTTCCAGCAGAAGCCCCTGTCACCTCCCATGAACAGACACTATGCTCATGGTTCCGAATGCGGTAACCGGACAGTCACAGGGGGCTCCCAACGCATCCGCCCTGCCTCCCGCCAATAAATGGCAGATCGTATACATCCAGCATGGCCGACAGTATTCCGGTGGCGCTGTGCAGAAGACGTTCCATCGTCCGGTCGAAACCAGTCTGGTTCCCGTAATAGGGGTCCTCAATTTCATAACCCGTTTCATGATGGGCAAAATCAGTCATCATATGCACTGCTACCGGATAACCATCGAGAGCATAGAGAAGATCACGATAATTCTCACCATCCATGACGAAAATGCGGTCGAAGCTACCGAGATCGAGATCGTGTATGCATCTCGCTCGAATCGCGGAAATATCGATACCGTATCGCCCGGCCGCCCGGACGGCACGGTGATCGGGACAGGAGCCTGACTGGTAACAGACAGTCCCGGCAGACTCAACCTCAAAATACGAACCAGCCCCTATCTGCGACAAGGCATGGCTGAAAGCCCCCTCGGCCATTGGAGAACGACAGATATTTTCGTAACAGACAAAGAGAATTCTTACAGGCATAACCTCTTATCCTGAATTATTCACAAGGGCAATAAAAAAAGGTGGCATAAAATACCACAAATGCTTATATTAAAGTTAGTTAGACAAGAAAATAAGCAGCGACATCCATGCACACCCTTTCAGAGAATATAGTCACCGGCAAACTGCAACAACAAGAGCTTTTTTTGGATAATTCAACCTGCAC
>Ga0233422_10000093_pt1 | contig 49094 bp, 50 predicted proteins | sample Watercolumn_Mata_2_FD_182724 | JGI IMG/M metagenome (GOLD analysis project Ga0233422, IMG submission 182724) | Freshwater microbial communities from Lake Matano, South Sulawesi, Indonesia - Watercolumn_Matano_2014_110_MG | ecosystem: Environmental > Aquatic > Freshwater > Lake | place...
TGAAACCACCAGCCAATCCAGAATTTACCTTTTTCCGTCCAGGTGGTATAAGCGTAGTTGTCACCACCCGGTGATTTACCTGTTTCTTGTCGGATGTCTATCCACTCCTTAACCGAAGGATTCAGCTGGTATTGCTGGTTGCCTTCCCAGACTTCTACGTTGTCGATCGATTCGAGCCTATCGGTGGGTATCCATCGAAATCCGTAGTGGAAATCGCCTGAGGTAAAAACGAATGTCTGTGTCTCGCTGATTTTTATGTCGGAATTGTCTAGAATGCTAATGTCAACATTTATAGACTCGTAATGGTATTCCCTATCACTTACAGCAGTAGTACCGAAGCTACCTAGGAGCAAGCCCAGAGCCACAGAAACAGCCAGAACAAAAAACAACCATTTCCCCATGAACTTTGAATCCATCTATATAATCCCCAAGTAGCTACCTCTAGCGATTATAATACCGATGGTTTGTTTTAGCAATCATCTCTGGGCTATGGTGAGATGTGTTATTGTGTGGCTTGACAGTATTTAGCCAGCAGTTCGGCGCTGTGCATTACTTGTATGCTGCTGTGGTGTTTGTCAAGACCGCCTCTGAGTTGGAGGACGCAAGGCAAACAGTTGGTCACTACAGTGTCAACTCCGGTCGCCTCAATGCTTTTCAGTTTCCGTTTTAATACCGCAGCAGATAGCTTTGGGTAATCTAATACAACGTGACCACCGAAGCCACAGCAGGCATCAGCATCTGCCATCTCGACCAGCTCGAAACCTTCTCTTTCCAGCAGCTTTCTAGGTTCGCTGAATATGCCTATACCTCGTTTCAGATGGCAGGGGTCATGGTATGTAATTTTCTGATTTCGTGCAGGCTTTTTCTCTGCCGAAAGCCCCAGTTCGAGGACTAGCTGCGAGAAGTCACGGATTTTGCTAGAAATGGCTCTGGCTCGTCGGTTCCACCCAGGTTCATCGGTGGTTAACTCTAGATAATCGCGCTGTATCACGGCAGCGCAACCGGGACATACGGTGACGATATAATCCGGATTCATCTTTTCCAGGGCAGCTATGTTCGTCTTGGCTAAACTCAAAGTCGTTTCAAAATCACCGGCAAAGAAAGCCGGAGCGCCACAGCATGCCTGCCCTACCGGGTAATAAGGCTCCGTGCCGCATTCTTTCATGACCCTAATCACATCCTCACCGATTTCAGGATAGGCATAAGCGGCAACACAGCCGGAATAGAAAGCCACCTTAGGCTTGCTCACCTCCTTTGGTACCCAATAGTCTTTCAACCTGTCGCGTAATGGCTGATGCGGCGGTGATGGCAAGCTGATGGCTTGAGTCAGCGCATGCAACGGATAGGGAAGTCGCCTTATCATAGAGTCCTTGTCAGCGAAAGGTCGCAATAAGTATGAGCCGGCTTTTACCATGCTATCCAATCTTAGCGGGTGCTTTAAGATGCTTTGATAAGCCACCTTGCTCGTCCACGGCAAGCCTTTTTCCTGAGCCAAACTGGCTCTCAATCTTGTTATCATCCGCGGTATATCGATGCCAGCCGGGCAAGCTTCCTTGCAAGCCATGCAGCCCAGACACAAGCTGGCTATGTCCTCTGCCTCATCCATACTATGTAAAAATGCTGTTAATATGGCACCGATACCACCCTGGTATATGTAGCCGTAAGTCTGACCGGCAAGCGAGGCAAAAACCGGGCAGACATTAAGACAGGCACCACACTTAATGCAATATAGCGCTTCCCTGAAGTCATCAGCTTGCCTCATTTGCAAGCGCCCGTTGTCTACCAGAACGATATGGACTTCGTCTGGACCTACGGCGCCGTGAAGCACTGAGCCGGGAATGGCATCATTACGACTAGTACCGGTGATATGAGAGATATATACCGGCATCTTCATACCCGCAGTGCATCTGCTGAGTAATCTGAATATGGCTGCAGCATCCTCCCAGGTCGAGACTATCTTTTCATAGCCGACCACTGCCACATGAACTGGAGGCAATGTGGTCGCCATACAGCCGTTACCTTCGTTGGTTACGATTGTTAAAGTCCCCGTTTCGGCTATGGCTATATTAGCCCCCGAAATACCCATATCGGCATCGATATAGGTTTGCCTCAATGTACGACGTGCTGCATCCAGCAAGGCTTGAGGGTCAGACTCAGGTTCCTGACCCGTCGCCTTGGATATCAGCTTGGCTACTTGCTCAATGGTCTTATGTATCGCCGGTCCTACTATGTGCGCCGGCCTTTCCCCAGCCAACTGGACAATCCATTCACCGATGTCAGTTTCCGTCACCTCGATGCCGGCTTGCTCAAGATGCTCTCTGAGTCCAATCTCTTCGCCCAGCATAGACTTCGACTTGACTATATGTTTTACATCACGTTTTTGTGCCAGCTTCAATACATAATCATTGGCATCCTCGGCATCCTCAGCTTCATAAACTACGGCACCAGACTTCGTGGCTTCTGTCTTGAATTGTTCCACCAGCTGCGGCAAGTTGGTGATTGATTTCTCCTTAACACGATGTACCTCCTTGCTTAAGGACTCGAAGTCAATGCCAGTGAATGCTACCTGGCGGGCGAATTTAATCAGCCCCATCAATCTGGTAAGTGCAGTCTGTAAATTTTCATCAGCCAGTGCCTTATGCACACGTTTTGTCATGGTTCGGCTCATGCTACACCTCGGTTACTTGCAGCCTTATTTAGCAGCAAGATATGCTCCTCCGCGGGACCTTGAGCCCTGGCAAGTATGGCACCTGGTATATCGGCAGTGGTGTTCCTGCCGGTGATATAAGTAACATAGCTTGAAAAATTGCCATCTGTCATGCTCCTGCCAAACGACTTAATCCTGGCAGCAGCATCTTCCAAAGTCGGGACTATGTCTCCACAGTCAACCACTGTCAAATGTATACGGGGTAATACAGCAACCAAGCGAGAATCGCCCGAATTGCTCATGATGACCAAGGTTCCGGTCTCAGCTATGGCAACATTGGCTTCTGAGATACCCATGTCGGCATTTATGCAAGATTGCCTCATTTCTCGGTTGGCGGCGCTAAGCAAAATCCGGGGGTCGGGGTTTAGTTTTTTGCCTATTGCCTTTGATATAAGCTCTGTAATCTGCTCGAGGGTTTTCTGCCCAGTTGGCTTTTTCCCGCCTAGTTGCACAATCCACTCCTCAAGGTCGGTCTCTTTTACCTCAATGCCAGCCTTTTCAAGGCGCTCTGGCAACCTGAGCTTATCAGCTAACTTAGATTTTGACTTAACTGCATGTTTCACATCGCGTTCCTGTGCCAGCTTTAATACATAATCACTGGCGTCATCAACACTTGTGGCTTCATAAACCGCAGCACCTGCCCTGCTGGACTCCGCCTTAAATTGCTCTACAAGTTCTGTGTTTGTTGCAGCCATCTCGAGGTTCTCAAATAGACAAGGCTACTATAAGTACTGAATGGTGCCATCGGGAACAACTGCCACTCTGGCACCAGTCGGGAAATCCCGATTCAGGATGTCCATCGCCTCTGACCAGGTCTTTACCCACACAGTATCAGGTATCGCCAGCCAATCAGTCATTGATTTCTCAAACTGTGGTGATAATATCACCAGCCTTTTTACCCACGGTAGTTTAAAATCGACTGCTCTGAATAAGCGACCTCTGGCTTTTTCACCGAAACTGCCCAGCAGATAGTGCACTACCTGACCAGCCGGGCAATCCATGATTAATACCAGGTCACCACCCCTTTCTGTCAACATCATTATACCTATAATCAAGCCGACTATGGCTTCATTGCCTTTGGCATAAGTGTTCACCACAACCACACCGGCTCCGGGAATGGGCTTTGTCGCATAGTGCTGAACTGCAAACTTAACAGCCTCATAGTACTCAGCCTGCGGCTCGCCTACGAATACAGCGCAAGTTTGCCCCATGCCATTGATTATGGTATCTATCTTGAGGTCGAGACCCACCATTTTTGCCGCCTCATTAAAATCCTTCACCATAGGGTTTTCGATATAATGACCAGGACCTACTATATTGCCGTGTCCAGATTCCCTAGCATTTATCTCCCAGCGATGGAATTCCTCGATTGACTCCATTGACGCTATTCCAGGCAGGACAATCTTTCCACCGCCACCAAAACCGCTCTGGGCATGAGGTATTACCGAGCCGATGCCAATTTTCAGGTCACAGTTCATAACCTCGGAATTTACGGTAAGCTTGGTGCCCATGGACGTCTGACCGACATACGTGCAGTTCTCGTATGGGTTGTGGTTATAAACCGGAAAGTTATCCAGTATTTTGCTGCCCAACTTTTTTTGAAAATCATGGAAGGTTTGAGCACCGTGGGCACCGGTGGCACAGATAAATCTGATAGCCCCCTCAGGAATCCCAGCGGCATATAAGTCTTCTAGGACGTATAGCATCAAGTCAGCAACTCTTGTCGGGCGCGATATATCATCGAAGATTATGGCTACCTCAGTTCTGCCTCGAGCCAGTTTTCTCAGCCTAGGACTGCCTATGGGATTATTAAAGGCAGCTTTTATCTGCTCTGGCGTTATCTGAGGAGCATCATGTCCATTCATAAGGCAAGGCATTACCTCCCAAGACTCAGGGAATGTCAATTGCAGTTCCCCCTCTTCATACCACATCTGCCTGGGAACAGTGATAGTCTTTGTAGCCATTATAGTTTCCTATTACAAAGGTTACTCAGCTAATATAGCCGCGGTGCTATTGATTCGCTAGCTCAACAATTGTGACACCAGCTCCTCCCTCTCCCCAGTCACCATACCTGAATGACTTGACCAGAGGATGTTCAGCCAGTGCCTGATGTACTGCTTGGCGGAGCACCCCGGTTCCCTTGCCATGGACAATGCGCACAGAAGGCAAGCCAGCCAAGAAGGCAGCGTTAAGGTAGCGGTCGAGCTTGGGTAAAGCCTCGTCGATAGTGAGCCGCCGTATGCGCAATTCCAAATCCACTGCCATCAGGGCAACCTCTCGAACTTTATATGCAGGATTCCCTTTGTGTTTTCACTGACCTTAACTCTATCGTCTATTCTCCAGCCGACTATCCACAATATTTGTTCAGTCGAACAAATCAATGGTACTCGGTCTCTCCAGGAACGGGGAATCCTGGAATCAACCATGAAGTCCTGGAGCTTTTTGGTTTGACTCATACCCAGAGGTTGAAAGCGGTCACCTGGTCTGCGCTGCCGCACTGTCACCTCCCTTCCCACCTTATTCGCATCAAAGCTGGCAGCAAGTCCGTTGCCCTCTTCGATAACTTCCTGAATTATATCCGCTTTAATTCTCCAGCCAGGCAAATCGGTTTCACCGGGAATATTAATATTGGATACTCCTTTGAGGACAGGTAACGGGCATATCGAAGCCTGTGCCGAGGCTAAAATCAGACGACCGTACTCTGTAGACAATACCAGCCCATCTGGCAGGCACAGTTTTTTACCTGCTGGTTTTAATAGGAAGTCCAGCATTGCTTCAATGTGCTCAGCTTCAATATCCTTAAGGTTACCTCGAAGTTGCCTGACTGCTCTTCTGAAGACCTGCCTCTGTATGGCAGGTGGCAAAGCAACCATCTTGTTTATGTCCAGGTAGATTGCCTTACCTTTCTCTCTAGCCAACTCTTTCCACTGTGATGAGGCTTGTTCCTCAATGAAGGATATGTCATCTCCGGCAATATCTGCCAGCCTGAGTAAAGCTCTATCAATACCTGGGTTATAGCTTCTGAGCATAGGTAGTAGCTCAAGGCGAACACGGTTTCTCAAAAAAGAAAGCGATGCATTAGATGAATCGCTTCTGGGAGCTAGGTGGTATTTCTGGCAGTAGTCCAGCGTCTCCTGGCGGGTAACATCAAGCAATGGGCGCACTAATTCAAGTCGCCCACCACCTTCGTCGCATGGCAACGCAGAACGCGGCTGTAAACCACACAGTCCTGCTGTACCTGCCCCACGCAGTAAATGCATTAGGATAGTCTCGATATGGTCGTCGCGGGTATGTCCTGTCACTACCTTTGGCGCACCTATGCTATCGGCAACCTGAGCCAAAAAGCTATAGCGAGCCTCCCGGGCAGCTTCCTCCAACGAGCCACCTTTTTGGGCATGATATGTCGACACATCTAGATGCTCAATCGTTGCCGGTATATCAAACTTAAGAGCCAAATCAGATACATATCTGGCATCAGAATCGGATTCGGTACCCCGAAGCTTATGGTTGAGATGAGCTACATGTAGTTCTATGGCAAGCTCCGCCTGTTGTTGCATCAAAATATGGAGCAAGCATACTGAGTCGGCACCACCGGACACCGCCACCACCAGCTTGTCGCCGGCGGGAAAAAGATTGTGTTGCTGGATGAAGCTGATAACTTTTTGTTCCAGCGTTTTGTCTTTTCTGACCACTTCAGTCCTCTTTTAGATGACAGGTGTCACCCAGTGACACCAAGTGAGTTTGCCCATCTTGTAAATCAATTATACTAATACTGCCGGTCTGTACTCTAATCCGTTCTAGGGTTGTTAGTGGCCAACCTAGAGCTTTGCAGATAGTGACCACAACAGTGAAGAAATGACTCACCACCACTACTGTCTCCTGCTCATGCCTCTTAATGATAGGCTGAACGGTTGCCCACACCCTTTCTGCCAGTTCAACTACACTCTCACCACCGGGCAGCTTTTCAACACCCTGCCCCTGCCGCCACTGGAGCAAAAATTGACCAAAACTGGTGCCCAGTTCAGCTATAGATACACCTTCGAGCTCACCAACCTCCATCTCCCGCAAATCGGGCTCTACTTGCACCGTTAGCCGATGGTGGCTGGCGATAGCCTGCGCTGTATCAGAAGCGCGTTTTAACGGACTGGAATAAATGGCGTCGATTTTCGTTTCACTTAATGCCAGCCCTAATTTCTCTGCTTGTTTTCTCCCAAGCTCGCTTAACTCGGTGTCGCTACTGCCACCCTGAATCCGCCGTTCCTGATTCCAGGCAGTTTCGCCATGTCTAACTAGGATGAGTCTAATCGCTTGCCTCCTTATGTTTATCGTCATTGCGAGTCCCGATTACATCGGGATGTGGCAATCTCGGTGGGGTGTCGGTGGGCATGGGATGGCTTCGCTTTGCTCGCAACGAGGGACGAGATTTGTAACGACGAGCCAAGTCCACCCGCTTAGTATACGGTGGATGGTCATAAAATAATAGTTCCACCCAGCGGCTGGGGTCGGCTACAGCCAGATTTTGGTCAGTAAGCTTGGTCATTGCTGTGACGAAAGCCTGCGGGTTGCCTGTTAATTGCAGGGCGGCTTCGTCAGCCGATGCCTCCACATAACGACTATAGGCATTAATGAGTGGCGTTACTATCAGACCAAAAGCGCCCAAGGAAAGGAGTAGAAGAGGAAAAGCTGCCACATCGGCAATCCCTTGGAAATCCAGCGGTATGAGACCAGCTCTTAAAACCAAGTCAGACAGGTAGAAGGCTAGCAAGACCACGATAGTTTGAACAGTGATAAGCTTGGGAATATCCCGGTGGACATGATGACCCAATTCATGCGCCAATACTACTTCAATCTCCTCTTCAGTGTATTGCTGGAGCAGAGTGTCGCTGAGAATGATACCTCTCGTCTTGCCCAGACCGGCTAACATGGCATTGGCTGTCGTACCTTTACTGCTCAGGTCCATAGTGAACACGCTGACAATTTGGGCATGTGCCCGCTCTGCCAGATTCATCAGTCTTTGTTTAAGCTCCACATTATCCACAGGCTCTAACTTAAAGAAAATAGGTAAGAGTAATGTCGGTGTCAGCCGAGTTAAGAGCAAACTGAGTAGCAGTACCAATATGCCAGCCCATAACCACCAAATTGCTGGGAAGCGGTCCAATAACCAATAAATGAGGATTACCACTACCAAGCCTAATAAAAAAGCCAGGACTGAGGCTTTAGCTCTATCTGCCAGCCAAGCACCGAGACTTTGATTTGACAGTCCGTAACGTCGTGGAAGTATAAATCCCTGGTAATAAGTCACAGGCATCATGATTATTCCCAATCCAACCACCAAAATGGCAAAGTACGAAGCTGACGCCCATGGCTGGGAAAAAGCTAGGAAATAGCTTAGTTTGACCGAGAAGCCGCCAAAAACAAGTGCTAATAGCACTGCACCGACTGTTGCTAACTCAATAAAGTATAGTCGCCTCGTAATCCTGGCGTATTCCTTAGCCAGTTCCTGACGCTTAATATCTAAACGAGGCTCTGCTAGCTGCATTGCTTAACTAGTTTCGATTCAGCTCAGAATCAGATTGGTGCGATGGATGGATTTAGGACGTTGCGAGAAGCCTAGAGCCTTAGCTATTTGTTCCGGTCTGCCGGTGCCTTTTTCATCGCAGCGCAATCTCATACCCAGCACACACAAGGAATCATGATAATCGATTAGCCATATGTCATCTATCAGGGCACGCAAATCATAATAGCGGGCTCCTGTATCTCTGAGATGGTGCCAGGGCAGTTCTTTGGCTGAAAGTAGAGATTGTAAAGCTTGCTCGACTTTCTGAAACTCCCTTTCTGTCTCTACCTCAACTCTGTACTCTACAAATCTGACCTGGGATTGAAGTGATGAAGTCTTCGACCCCACTGGCCAAACCTCCAGCAGTTCGATGCCGTGAGGCAGCTGTTCCTTAGTCTGAGCCATAAAAGTTTGTGGAGGTAGCCATCGGGATAAGACCACATCCATTAGTTCGGCTTGACTGGTAATACCTACTGATAAAGGAGCTGCCAGAGCAATCTGAGGATGAGGAGTAAAACCTTCGGAATAAGCTAGCGGGAGCCCAGCCCGACGTAGAGCTCTCTCCCAAAGACGCATCAAATCTAAGTGCGAAAGGAATTTGAGTTCTTCACCACGGCTAAACTTAAGGCGCAGGCGCTGCATCCTTTTCCTTGGTTACCAGAATTCTCTCTATCTTCCGCCCCCGCATTTTAAGTATAGTAAGTTTCAGGTCTTTATATTTTAAGTGCTCACCTTGCTTCGGAATGCGCCCCAGATGGCTGAGAATGAAACCGGCTACAGTCTCATAATCACCGGTCGGCAGCTTTAAATCCAATTCCTCATTGGCTTCTTCTACCCTGAGACCGGCATCGACCTCGAAGGTATGGGCGTCGATGGCTACAAAGTCAGTCTCTCTGCCAGCCAGTTCATCGCCAATAACACCCATTATTTCTTGAGTCAGGTGCTCCAGGTTTGCTATGCCAGCCACCCCACCATACTCGTCAACTACTGCTACCATGTGATAATTGTTATCCCTCATCTCAGCCAGAAGCTCGCCCAGCCGCTTGGTCTCGGGAACGAAATGGACTGGTCGCACCAGTTCATCAATGGGGCTATCCGGCTTCAGCGAGTTTTTAGCCTGTGCCATAAGAACGTCTTTAATCGATAAGACGCCGACCACATTGTCTGTGGTTCCCTTATATACCGGGAAGCGGGAGAAGGGAAACTGCCGATATGTATCCAGAAAAGCAGCCAGACTGGTCCCCTGCTTCAGCCAGGTAACCTCTGTCCTAGGCTGCATCACCTCGCTAACCGGCCGGTCGGCGAATTCAAAGGCGTTATGTAACATCTCGGCTTCCTCTTCCTCCCAAACCCCTTCAGCCTCACCGACAGTAATAGCGGTACGGAATTCCTCCTCGCTAATTGTTGGACTCGGTTTGGTTCCTTCCTTAGCTACATTGGTGAACCTTATGCCGATATGATTCAATACATAGACGAAGGGATAAAAAATAATCGAGATAAACTCTATCGGTCTGGCATAGAATAAGGCCATTCTCTCTCCATAGCGTGTGCTCAGGCTTTTTGGAATAAATTCAACAAGAACTAAGGTTAGTATTGTGAGAACAATTGTGGCTATGGCTGCTCCCAAGTTCTCACCCCATAACGATACAGCCATTATCGTTCCCAGAGTAGCCATTGCGGTCTCAAAAAAATTGATGCCCAGAAGGACAGTAGCTAGGAATTTCTCCGGGCGCTCCAGAATCTTAGCCACGACCTTAGCATTGGGGTGATTGGTATGAATCAGATGCTTGAGACGGAGCCTTTGCATGCCGATGAAAGCCGTCTCAGCACTGCAAAAGAATGCTGCCGCCAATAGGGATATCAGAAACAATATTAAATATAAACTGTTAATGCTTTCCATAGGCGACCCAGCCGATTGTTCGACCAGGCAACTCAATACAATCATAACATTGACCACTCGTGGTGTCAAAGAATTGGCAGCTATTGACCATTTTGCATTTACATCTTGCAAGCGGTATCATCACCATTAGAGATGGTTCGAATAGAGCTTGTCCCGGACCTTTCTCACTGCATCGAAACCGTAGCCAGAAACGAGTATGAGAATCTGGTGAGGGGTTATTTGCGGGCTGGCAAAACTGATATTGAATTTGAAAGCAAAGTAGAGCTGCTGCGGAGATTTTTGGAGTCAGCCGATTTCAGAAAGCTGCGTAAGCAGAGCGAAGTATATCTGCTAAAAGGACAGAAAATTAAGTTCGTTTTATACCCGGAGTACGGCAAGGCTAGGCACAGGATGCTCCAAATTTGAGCTATGTGCCCCTTTTCTCATAATCGGGACACCAGATGGCATTAGGTCTTTCCGGACGATGGCAGGCGCTCCGCCAATTCCACTTACAGCTATCGCATAGCAGTATATTCATACCCAGCATCCTCTTGATGCGGATTTTAGCCCTGTCCGCCCAGCTTGGTCTTAGTTTCTTGCTTTTAGGCACTCAAACCTCACCGCCTGATAAGGTCAATAGAAAGTCTACCCAATTCAACTACCTCGCGTCAATGCGTATTGTTGTGAGATTCCTTTTCCTGTCATTCTGAGCGTAGCGAAGAATCTCGCAGATTCTTCGTCGTCCCGATTGTATCGGGACGACTCAGAATGACAAATTGTTTTCTTACTAAAAGGTGGGGGGCAAGCAGCCAGCGAGGATTTATTCACGCCGGGATGTGTGGAATGGGAGGTCAGGGCGAGGGTGAATCTTGCAAATCTTTAGACTTTGGCTCCATAGTAACAGATTACCTTAAAGAAAAGCCTGAATAAAAGATACACTATCCAAAAGCGGGACATCTTGACATAAGTAGCCTGCTCAGTTAAGCTGTTGCTGTGTTGACCGTGTAAACTCATTGGCGAACGAGGTATCAGGTAGGTATCTACTATGAGGCACAAGTTCACGGTTTATGCTATTTTGCTTCTGGGACTTATTCTTGTCGTTTCCCTGGCTTCTTGTGCAAGTAAACCAGAGCCTGTGTTGCAGTGGTCTAGGACCTTCGGCGGCGAAGGTGGTTTCCTAGGTGACCTAGGTCGTTCAGTTCAACAGACCACAGATGGCGGCTACATAGTATGCGGAAGTACCGAATCCTACACAGCCGGTGATGAAGACATCTGGCTGGTAAAGACTGATGCTGATGGTAACAAGCTCTGGGACAAGACCTTCGGTGGCAATGGGTTTAATGCCGGTCGTTCAGTTCAACAGACCACGGATGGCGGATATATAGTATGTGGATATAGAGACCCCTATGCAGACGGTAATGGACATGCCTGGCTGATAAAGACAGACGTAGACGGCAACAAGCTCTGGGACAGGACATTCGGAAGCGAAGTGAGTACCATTGCCACGTCAGTTCAGCAGACCATGGATGGTGGTTATGTAATATGTGGCAAGGCAGGCCCGTACGAAACTGGTAAAACAGAGACTTTGCTCATAAAAACGGACGCCACTGGCAATCAACTCTTTGAAAAGGTGTTCGCAGGAGAAGGTCTTGATATGGGTAATTCAGTTCACCAAACCGGAGATGGTGGTTACATAATATGTGGGATGGCGGGTTCTTATGAAATGATGACGGCGGGAGTCTCGCTGATAAAGACAGATTCGAATGGTAACAAGCTTTGGGGCAGAACTTTCGGAGGTGAAGGGGGTGGCATAGGTAATTCAGTTCAACAGACCACAGACGGTGGCTATATAGTATGTGGAACGAAAACTTCTTACGAAACAAATAAAATCAAACAAGGAGTCTGGTTGATAAAGACAAACGCCAAAGGCAACAAGCTCTGGGATAAAACGTTCGAAGATGAAAGATTTGCTCAGGGTGAATCAGTTCAACAGACCACAGACGGCGGCTATATAATATGCGGAACGGTGTCCGTCGAAGGATCTAAGCATGTCCTGTTGCTAAAGATAGCCCCGGAGCAGTAAGGCACAGGTGCTCATAAAAGGGCAAATATTTATTAGCGCTATGTAACCACCGGTGAGGGGTGTTCCTGGAAGGGATGTGTCCTGGCTACCAGCGAGAAAAGATACGGATACTTTGATTTAAGGTGCTCCACGTAGTATAGCCACTCGACTATTAACTGACTGTACACCCGCTGAATATCACCGGCTATGTGCTTCATGTCAGCTTCTGGAATGTCAGTCAGTGACTTCCGAGCCTCCAGCTCCTCGGTTAGATGGAAAGTCGCCCAGAGCAAATCCGTGAAGAGTTCATGCTCCAGGAGATTAGGGTTTTCCAGTAGCGCCAGCAAGAATTGCCGTTTCTGAACAAGGAACTTTTTTAACCCGTTAAGGTCTATACAACTACAATCTGCTTCACCATCCATGGCTCTAGCAAATGTTATTGCCTTGTTGAAATCTGCATGGCTCCAGTTCTGTTTGACGGCAAGGTGCTGGGTGATATTATTGACCTTGTCGAAACAACCGAGTAGCCTTTGAAGCAGCTCGTTGCCCACCTCGCTGAAAAAAGCGCCAACTACCATGTTGAGCTTTTGCATAATAGCCTGCTTCTCGCGGCGAGCCAGCACACGCTCAATTACAATAACCACCAAGAAGACTTCAAGTGGTAGAAAAGCTAGGTCGCCGACCATGTAAATGAATATGTGATGAACGTCATGAAATATGGCGTAGTGAATGAAATATATCAGCGCAGAGAGCGCAATAAAGCTACACGCGAGAATGATAAATGTCAGGTAACGTCTCATTGCTCTTTCCTCCTCCAGTGATGCTTATCCGTCGGTTTTCTATATCAGATGATACCATACCTGCCGACAAAAGCGGGAGAGCCGCTAAGAAACCCTGCCTCACACTCATACCTATCGCAGTTGCCTGGTTGGTTTGACATAAGCACTGAAATCATGTAGACTTAAATGCAAATGGTTTGCATTAGCATCAAAAACTGTTAAGTGACTGGACATGTTCGTAGCTAAAGACAAAACTATTAATGTGAAATGGCTCAAATAATGAAACGTAAGTCTGGAGCACGGCAGGTACTGAGTAGTTCCAGCCAGCGGGTAACAGCTCAGCGTACCCTGCTATTTGAGTTGCTTCGTCAGAGCGGTGGACATGTTGATGCCGATGAGCTGTATCGCCGGGCGCGAAAGAAGAGCTCTCGGATTAGCCTGTCCACGGTCTACCGGAACCTGCAGCTTTTCAAGAAGCTGGGGCTGATAGAAGAGCATCACTTCGACGAAGAGCACCATCATTATGAGGTGAAATCGGGTGCAGAGCATCAGCATCTTTTGTGCCTCAGTTGCGGCAAAGTCGTGGAATTTGCTTGTCCTGTTAGCTGGAAGTTCAGAGAGGATATAGGGAAGCAATATGATTTCAATATCACCGGTGTTGAAGTTCGCATGACAGGCTTGTGCTCAACCTGCCGCACTAGGGAAAAATGAACCAATTTCATATAGGAGTTAACGTACATCCATGTCTCAGAATATGCAAATGACTTTAGGTCAAATGGAAACCGGGCAGACCGGCACGGTAATTCAGATTCTAGGTGGTCGAGGCTTGACCCGGCGCCTGGAGGCTATGGGCATCAGACCGGGTAAGAAGGTGACTAAAATAAGCTCCATGCTCTTCCACGGACCTGTCACCCTCAGGACAAACCAGACCCAGGTGGCTATCGGCTTCGGCATGGCTAGCAAGATACTGGTTGAAGTCGATATATCCACGTAAAGGGCTACTCAGGTAACGATGAAGATTCTACTCATGGGCAACCCTAACGTGGGTAAGAGCGTTCTCTTTTTCCGACTTACCGGCACGCGCACCATCGCTTCAAATTATCCCGGCACCACTGTCGAGTTCATTAAGGGCTCTCTTAAACTTGGTCAGGAACAAGCTGAAATTATAGATGTCCCGGGCACTTATACTCTGGAGCCCACCAGCAAGGCAGAAGAGGTAGCCGCCGAAATGCTGAAGGAAGGGGATTTAATAATCGACGTAATTGACGCCACCAATTTGGAGAGAAACCTCAATCTCACCCTGCAATTACTGGAAAGGACGGTGCCGGTAATAGTGGCGCTTAATATGTGGGATGACGCGCATCATCGAGGAATAAATATAGATGTTGCCAGGCTGGAAGCGCTGCTCGGCGTGCCCGTCGTGCCCACGGTAGGAGTAACCGGTCAGGGAATTAAAGAGTTGGTCAGCCGTATCCCAGAGGCGGCAGTATCCCAGGTCGTCTACTCAAGCAGTGATGAAAGATGGGCGAAAATCGGCGACATCGTGAGCCAGGTGCAATCATTGAGCCATCGCCATCACACCTGGCGTGAGGTCTTAGAAGATGCCAGCAGTCATCCGGCAGGTGGCATTGCTATCGCCCTGCTGATTCTCGTTGTTACCTTCTTTGTCATCCGCTTTATCGGCGAGGGTATCATCAATTATGTGACCGACCCACTCTTTAACTGGCTGTGGACACCGTTGCTGATGAAGCTGAGCCTAGCCTTGGGGTCAGGTGGTTTCTGGCATGACATCCTGATAGGCAGGCTTATCAATGGACAGATTGACTATCTTCAGTCAATGGGTTTGCTCAGCACAGGGCTTTATATCGAGTTCGGCGTGGTTATACCATACATCGTCGCTTTCTACTTCATACTGGGGATATTGGAGGATGTCGGTTACCTGCCCCGCCTGGCGGTATTGATGGACACATTAATGCACAGGTTGGGGTTACACGGTTATGCCATAATCCCCACTATACTCGGCTTTGGCTGCAACGTGCCGGCGGTTATGGCAACCAGAATACTGGAAAGCCGGAGGGAGCGTTTTATTGCCGCTACTCTAATATCTATCGGTATCCCCTGTGCGGCGTTGCAGGCTATGATAATAGGACTGGTAGGGCAGCAAGGCATACAATATGTGGCTATCGTCTACGGCAGCCTGTTTGTGTCCTGGATTATCATAGGGCTTATACTTAATCGCGTGGTAAAGGGGTTCAGTCCGGAAATTATAATGGAGATTCCGCCTTATCGCTTTCCGCCATGGCGTGTTGTCGGGGAGAAACTCTGGCTAAGGGTCTACAGCTTTATAAAGGAAGCCCTGCCCATAGTGCTCGGGGCGGTGCTGGTGGTAAACATACTCTATATGCTGGGAGTTTTCGATTTTATAGCCAACATCGCTGCTCCAGTATTGACTGGGCTATTGGGGCTGCCTAAAGAGACAGTTGTCGCCTTAGCCATCGGCTTTCTGCGCAAGGATGTAGCCGTGGGCATGCTGGCTCCCCTGGGGCTAACCGCCAAGCAACTGGTAGTGAGCACTACAGTTCTGGCTATGGTTTTCCCCTGTGTGGCTACCTTCGTGATACTGGCTAGAGAGCTGGGAGTCAGAGACATGCTTAAGGCTACCGGAATAATGATAGCGGCAGCGCTGATTGTAGGCAGCCTGCAAAATCTGATTCTATGAAGGCAGAAAAAGACCTGTTTCATTCATGATAATAGATGATATGACTACTGCAGTATTGCCAGGCAACCAAGCAGCTATGACTTGACCACAGGGCTTATAATTTATAATATTAACCATACGGACAAGGAAAGGAAAAAAGGTCAATGATTGCGAACCGGTTAAAGACTCGCAGATATTTCGGAACTGCCAAGCAAACTCATGTCTCTGTATACGAATTCCCAATCAAAGGTGGAATCATCAAACGAAGACTGATAAGACCAACTTCAAAGTTATCTTTCAAAATCGTCCGTCCCATAGTTGAGGGGGCACTCAGAGCCGTAATCCGCTTGGAGATAAAAGACAAGGAAAATTTGCCTGCAGAGGGCTCTATAATTGCGGTCTTTAATCACCTCAACTTGATAGACCCGCCTCTACATATAATCAGCATTCTGCCCCGGGATAGTATTATTATGGCTAAGGAGGAGCTTTTCTACTACTGGCCTATGCCCGTCTTTCGTTTTTTGATGGATGTTGCAGAAGCCTACCCTGTGCGCCGCCGTGGAACTCCTGAAGAAAGACAGATGTCAATGCAATATGCCGAGGAAGTGCTGGCGAAAGGCATTCTGTTCGGCATATATCCAGAAGGTACGCGTAGTAAGGCTGGCTGTCTGAAAGAAGCTTACCATGGTTGTGCACTCATAGCCTTAAGTACCGGCGCCCCTCTCATACCTGTTTCCATACTTGGCACAGAGAAGCTGAAGGGCATCGGCTGGCTTACTCGCCCAAAGGTAACCATCACTTTTGGCAAACCGTTCACGCTTCCGCCTATCCAGGGTGAGCCGGATGGGAAGCAGTTGAAAGAGCTCACCGAATACATAATGGGAAAAGTCGCCGCAATACTGCCCCCAGAATATCGGGGCATATATAAGCCCTGTTGAGCTGCCTGCTGGAACCGAAATATATGACCAAGGTAGAAGTCAGAAAGGCTCGCGAGTTCGGCTTATGTTTCGGCGTCAGACGAGCTATTAAAATTATCGATAAGGCGACCAAAGAGCACCGCGAAATAGCCACTCTAGGACCTATAGTTCACAACAGGCTGGTGGTAGCTAAACTGGCTGATAGTGGCGTCAAGGTCGTAAATGAGCTAGACCAGGTTCAAGATAGAGTCATCGCTATTACTTCACACGGTGCCCCACCGCAGTTGCTATCACAGATTCAAGCTCGAAAGTTTCAGGTAATCGATACCACCTGCCCAATAGTCCGCAGTGCCCAGAAAGCAGCCAAGAAACTGGCTCAGGCTGGTTTGCGCGTTATCATTTTCGGCGAAGCCAACCATCCTGAAGTTAAAGGCTTGCTTGGCTGGGCGGGTAATAATGCTGTCGCCACTTTGAATGGTAAGGAGATAGCCAAACTGGAACTGCCTCGTCGATTAGGCATCATCTCGCAGACAACACAAAGCCATGCCAAATTTGTTGATTTCATTGATGAGGTCATCAGAGCCGTTTTCCCTGATGTCCAGGAGCTACATGTAATAAATACTCTTTGTCAGGAAACACGAAAAAGGCAAGAAGCTGCTCTCGAATTAGCTGGCAAAAGTGACCTGATGATAGTGGTTGGTGGACACAACAGTGCCAACACACAGCGTCTAGCTGAAGTATGCTCGCCTATGGTCGAGACTCATCTAATAGAAACCGCCGCTGAAATAAAAAGAGAGTGGCTTCGGGGGAAGTGGCACATAGGCGTAACCGCCGGTGCCTCTACACCAGATGAAGCTATTGAAGAGGTAGTACTTAAGCTGAAATCCCTCGCCAGCGGCTGTTAGAGTCTTAGCCCAGCATGTCATCTAACTTCCGACCGCCGAGGAGGTGGAAGTGTAGATGGGGCACGAGTTGACCGCCATCAGCGCCGCTACTTACCGATAATCGATAACCGCTGGCTGAAATACCTTCTTTCTCAGCCAATTCCTTAGCCAGCAAGATAAGCCGCCCCATTAACGCTTGCTGGTTGCCGGTGAGTTCTGTCATTGAGGCGATATGTGATATAGGTATTATGAGAATATGCTTGGGCGCCTGGGGATGGATATCTCGGAAAGCTACAAGCTCTTTATCCTGGTAAACGATATCAGCAGGTATTTCCCCGGCAACAATCCGGCAAAAGATACATTCCATCAGTTTAGTGCAGCTACTATCTATGATACGCGGATTGACAGGCAGGTAACAGTTCTCTTTATACCAGGAATCGGGTGGATCTTCTCAGTGACCAGGCTACCAACAGCATTGAAGTCATCGTGTTCAACGACAGCGATAACATCGTAAGGACCAGTTACCAGGTCAACAGATTTTATCTCCTTAACCTTTTGAGCCTGGAGAGTTGCCACCACATCTTTGGTCCTGCCTACTTCTGTCTCGATTAGCACAAAAGCCTTGGCTGGCATATTTCACCCCCTCTAGCTAGAATTTTAGCCTATTATATTAGATTGGCGCAACTTATCTATTTGCGACTTATTATAGCCTAAATCGCGCAATATCGTCTCAGTATGCTCGCCGAAGATAGGTGCCAGGCTCCTCACCTTGCCTGGAGTCTCAGATAGCTTGATGGCAATGCCCGGATGTTTTACCTTCCCCAAGGTCGGATGGTCTATCTCTAAAACCATTTGACGGTGAAGCACTTGCGGGTCATGGAACACTTCATCAAAGGTATAGACTTTACCCACTGGCACATCCTTATCAACAAGAAAGTTAAACCATTCATCCCTGGTCTTGGTCAAAAAGACCTGCTTGAAGTAGGAAGAGATTTCCTCCCATTTCTTGCCTTTGGGTTTGTGGAGAAAATGCTCTGGCGAAATACAGAAAGGAATGTATTCTTCTTTACCTAAGGCACGGCATAGATTCTCCCAGAACCATGGCTCAACGCAGCCGATGCTGATATATTTACCATCCTTGGCTTTGTAAACACAATAATAGGGATAGGCACCATGAAGCCAGGTTTCACCTCTATTAAACATGACACCTCGGGCAAAATAATTGCTAATAAACCAGGTTAGAAGTGTTATTACCCCATCCGCATAGGCTATATCCACGTATTGCCCTTGACCTGTTTTGCCTCGTGCTACCAGGGCGGCTAGTATGCCTATGACACCATGCAGAGACGCACCAGCAAAATCAGCCAGCAAGTTTAGAGGAACAGCCGGTGGGCGGTCTGGGCTGCCAATAAGATTAAGTGCGCCTGTTATCGATATATAGTTGACATCGTGTCCGGAGAGTCTACTGTAAGGTCCATCCTGTCCATAGCCGCTAAGCGAACAATAGATAATTTTGGGATTAAGCCCCTTTATTTTTTCATAGTCCACACCCAAACGTTTAACCACGCCTGGTCTGAATCCTTCGACAACAACATCAGCCGTCCGTGACAGTTTGTAGAATATTTCACGTCCTTTGTCAGACCTGAGATTCAGCCCCATGCTCCTTTTATTTCGGTTTAGTGCATCGAAAGCAGCTTGCTTTCTCTCCTCGTCATCTGTCAGCAACATGCCCACCCCAGCACCTCGACCACCAACCCCGGGCGGTGCTCCCACTTTAATCACATCAGCTCCCAGGTCTCCCAAAATCATAGTACACAACGAACCGGGGACTAAATGGGTAAGGTCCAAAATTCTAATACCTTCCAGGGCTGACATGTTATCTCCGACCTGAGCTGACAAAGGCTGAGTTTCACTAATATTACTTTTTGAAGTAATCACAGTCAAGATTAGTGGCTCATTTGCTTGGATTTAGGGTATTGACAGAACCATCAACCACTTATATAATAGCAATTTATGTAATAGGCAAACGGTTGCCTACCGCCTAAGATATCAGCTTTAAGAGTAGTATCGTGATAGGTATTGAGACACAAGAGGTCGCCAGAAAAGAACGCCTCATACTTAAGATATTGAGCGATTCCCAGAAGCCATTGGGTGCCAGGGTCATTGCCCGGTACTTGAAAGACCACGGTATCTACCTTGGTGAAAGGGCGGTGAGGTACCACCTTAAGCTGATGGATGAGCGGGGACTGACCAGGCTTGTCAGTCGGGACGGTCGTTTAATCACCGAATTGGGTGTCGAAGAGCTGGGCAATGCCTTGGTTAGAGATAAAGTGGGCTTTGCTATAGCCAGAATAGAATTGCTTGCCTTCCGCACCGATTTCGATTTGGATAAGCGCGCAGGCGCCATACCGGTTAATGTCTCCTTTTTTTCTAAAAGTAAGTTTGAAAGGGCTGTCCAGGCGATGAAACCAATATTCGCCGCCGGGATTTGCGTAAGCGATCTGGTGGCGGTTGCCTACGAGGGAGAGCAGTTGGGCGAGCTAATCGTCCCTGCGGGTAGGATAGGACTGGCAACTGTTTGCAGTATCGTGATAAATGGTACGCTGCTTAAAGCCGGTGTCCCCATGGACTCTCGCTTCGGCGGCATATTACAGATTCGAAACCGCGAGCCATTTCGCTTCGTAGAACTCATTCACTACACCGGTTCGTCGCTGGACCCGTCCGAAGTTTTTATCAGGGCTAAGATGACCTCAGTAAGAGACGTAGCCAGAACAGGTAACGGCAAAATGCTGGCTAATTTCCGCGAAATTCCAGCTTTATGTCGCCCCATAGCTGAAAGCGTGGTGTCTAAATTAAAAGAGGCGGGCTTAGGAGGGCTCATGGTGATGGGTAAAACCAGTGAGCCGGTATGTGAAATACCTGTTGAAGTCAACAGAATTGGAATGATTTTTATCGGGGGACTAAATCCGGTAGCCGCTGCTGAGGAAGCAGGCATAGAAGCGGAAAACTATGCCATGAGCACCGTCATGGAATATCAGAAGTTAAAGAAATTTCAGGAGGTTATGAGTTGAAAGAGGTAAAAGTTATACCGTGTCTGGATGTCAAGGAGGGGAGAGTGGTCAAAGGGATAAAGTTCATCAATCTGAGGGATGCTCGTGACCCTGTAGAAGCTGCCGAAGCCTACTGCCGGGAAGGCGCTGATGAACTGGTGTTCCTCGATATTATGGCTAGTGCCGAGGACAGGGGCACTAGGCTGGAATGGGTCAAGAAAGTAGCCGAGAAAGTGACCATTCCCTTCGCTGTAGGCGGCGGCATCAGAGATACCAAAGATATGAAAGAGTTGTTTGACCTCGGCGTAGGCAAAGTATCAATCAATACTGCTGCTGTCAGGAATCCCGACCTGATAAAGGAAGCCTCGAAAAAATTCGGCAAGCAACGGCTCGTTGTTGCCATTGACGGAATTAAAAATCCACCGAGTAGCGGTCGCCCCAGGTTAGAGGTGGTGGTAAAAAGCGGCATGGAGTCGACGGGATTGGACATTGTCCAGTGGGCGAAAAAGGTGGAGAAGCTGGGCGCTGGCGAGATTTTGCTTACCAGCAAGGATGCCGATGGCACCAAGGAAGGATACGATTTGGAGATGACCAAAGCCGTAGCTGAGGCGGTAAGCATACCGGTTACAGCTTCTGGCGGTGCCGGTAAACTAGAGCACCTTTATGAAGCTGTAGCTATTGCCAAAGCTTCGGCAGTCCTGGCTGCATCTATTTTTCACTTCGGAGAGATATCCATACCCGAAGCCAAAAAGTATCTTAAGGAAAAGGGAATACCGGTAAAGATAAATTAAAGATAAAAAGCCAACAATAAGAACTAAGAAGGAGTAAAGAAAATGAATTTACAACGACCAAACGCAGACGAAGCCACCAGAACTGCCAACCGCTCCAGAAGCGTAGTCCCCAGCAGTGGTCTGTGCTCCCGCTGTCTCGATGGCTGCACCGGGAACTGCGAAGTTTTCAAAGCCAGCTTCCGCGGCAGGGAGTTAATCTATCCCGGACCGTTCGGCGAAATAACCGCCGGTGGTGACAAGGACTATCCCGTTGATTACTCACATCTCAATATCCAAGGCTATGCCTTGGGAGCTAGAGGGCTACCCAAGGGCGTTGTCGGTGACCCGGATACTGCCATTTTCCCGGCTGTGAGCACAGAGACCGAATATGGCTGGGATATCAAGGTGAAGATGAAAGTCCCTATTTTCACTGGTGCTCTGGGCTCCACCGAGATAGCGCGAAAGAACTGGGAACACTTCGCCGTTGGCGCTGCCATCAGCGGCGTTACTCTGGTCTGTGGCGAAAATGTCTGCGGTATTGACCCTCGCTTGGAGCGGGATGCTAAGGGCAAAGTAACTTCAGCGCCAGATATGGACCGCCGAATCGAGGTATATAGACGTTATCATCAGGGATTCGGCGAAATATTGGTACAGATGAACGTTGAGGACACTAGATTGGGTGTTGCTGAGTATATCATCAAAAAGCATGGCATAGAGACCATTGAATTGAAATGGGGTCAGGGTGCCAAATGCATCGGTGGTGAGATTAAGGTCAACAGTTTGGAACGAGCTCTGGAGCTTCAGAAACGCGGCTATATCATCACCCCCGACCCCTCAGACCCCATCAATCAGGCTGCTTTTAAAGAAGGCGCGCTTAAGGAATTTGAAAGGCATAGCCGCCTCGGCTTTATCGATGAGGAAGGTTTTTACGCCGAGGTCAAACGCCTCAGAAATCTGGGATTCAAACGTGTCACCTTAAAAACAGGCGCCTACGGTTTGCGTGAGCTGGCGATGGCAATAAAGTGGGGTTCAAAAGCTAAGATTGACTTGCTCACTATAGACGGCGCCTCCGGTGGTACCGGCATGAGCCCGTGGCGCATGATGGAAGAGTGGGGTATTCCCAGCCTCTATCTCCATGCCGCAGCGTATGAGTTCGCCAAGATGCTGGCTGATAAAGGTCAAAGACCACCCGACATGGCTTTCGCCGGCGGTTTCAGCAGCGAGGATGGCGTATTCAAGGCGCTGGCACTGGGTGCGCCTTTTACCAAAGCGGTATGCATGGGTAGGGCTCTGATGATTCCAGGTATGGTGGGCAAGAACATCGCTGAGTGGATAAAGGATGGCAAGCTGCCCAACACCATCAGTCAGTTCGGCTCAACTCCTGAGGAAATATTTGTCTGCTACGAGCAGGTAAAGAACATAGTAGGCGCCAATGAGATGAAGAACATACCTCTTGGCGCTATTGGTATCTACAGCTACTCCGATAAAATCAAGGTGGGCTTACAGCAGTTGATGGCTGGCGCCAGATGCTTCAGTATGCCAGCAATTAGCCGCAGTGAGCTCATGTCCTTGACCGAAGAATGTGCCAAGGTGACCGGCATACCCTATCTCATGGAGGCTTACAGGAAAGAGGCAGTCAAGATTCTTACCAGCTAAACGCCACTTCGGCTAAATGAAACAGGCTCCGAGGTTGTCGGAGCCTGTTTGCTTATCAGTTCCTTTCTGTTCTAGGCACGGAGTCTAGCATGAAGGTCAACCTCATGCTGCTTAAGCCACTTCTTGTGCTCTCGCCATTTGGGGCAGTATTGAGTCACCAGTTCCCAGAATCGCTTCGAATGATTCATCTCTTGCAGATGGGTAAGTTCATGGATGATGACATAGTCGAGTACAGGCTCCGGCGCCATTATTAGTTTCCAGTTAAAGCTGAGGCTTTTCTTACGGGAGCAGCTGCCCCAACGGGTCTTTTGCCCTCTTATGACAATTCGTTTGTATTTAATGCCCATCTGTGAACTCAGTATATCTGCTCTCTCTTTTATCAGTTTAGCCGCCTCTGTCCGATACCAATGCTCCAAAGCCAGGTTCAAGATACCATTTTTGAATAAAATGGGGCTTACTGCCAGTGTGTTTTCCTCTAGCGTTATGCTACCAACGCCATCGTGGTTTTCCCGCTTGACCAGCTCCAGGTCTCTGCCAAGATAGGGGATGGTATCACCACTCCTGAGTTCCTTCTCGGCGGAAAGCGATTGGAGATGGCTAAGCCTTTCCAGGTTGCTTGATATCCATCGTTCCTTAGATTCTAAAAGTCTGGGGAGCTGCCCGATGTTGTAAAAACGGGGGACAATTACCGAAAGCCCTGTTTGCGGTCTAATCTCGAGACGGACACGCCTTGCTCTGAGGCTTCGCTTGAGTATATATGTGATGGTCTGACCGCTAATATTGGTCTCACCCTTCTCTATCAGGGCAGATTGATGCCGGGTTTCTCGTACCATGTCTGTAGCCTCAGGGTTCAACGTGTTACCTGTCTGGAGCTATAGCAAAGCAGGTCACAACTCCGAGGCGCTTCATTAAAGCTCGTTGTATATGCCGACCTCGGGGCGTCCATCCAGAAGAGAGGCAATAGCCTTGGAAAACTCCTTGAAGTGCTCTGTTGAGCCATGAAGCTTTAAAGCTTCCATGCTCTCGTATTTCTCATATACAAAGAACTCATTCGGAGCATCCACCCTGCGGTGAACGACATAACTTATTGCGCCCGGGTCTTTAAGAACTTTGGGTATAAGCTTACGGAATTCCTGCTCGAGTTCGTCTCCTTTACCTTCGACTGCCTTGAGTTTTGCAGCCACAACTATCATGCTAATTTACCTCCTTGAACGAAACAACTTGGGCATAATAATCCGGGACAGGTCAATGGTTAGCCCCCGGCTATAAGAGGCAGAAATGAGATGGTGTCCTTGTCCTTAAGAATCATGTCTGGAGTGGCTACTTGAAGGTTGACGGTTGCAAGCACCATCCCTTCTTCCAAAGGGAGTCCGGGATACCGCTGTGTGACGTATTTAAGGGCGTCATTGACCCTGGTATTTCCATTTATAGGCATATCTATGCTGTCTGTACTGGTTACCAGGCGCTGCATTCCGAGGAACTTAATTGAAACCAACATCTTTCTGGCTCACATGCCTAATTCGCTGAGCAGCTGTCTTGCCTGTTCGTCCATGAGACCGAATTTTTCCACTGTTTCACGCTTAGGTATACCTTCAGATGTGAAACCCTTCTTTTCATAGACGATAGCGCAGAGATGCTGATAGGCTTCAATCCTTTTTCCCATGAGAAGCTTATGCCTTTGCTCCGGGCTCGCTGGAACCTTATCATCACCGAGCTGTTGCTGTAGCCATTCATCATAATACTCAGCCCGGGCTTCATATTCATTAAAATAGGCAGGTCCCATTGCTCTCCAGGGTATCTGGTCGCTAGCCCGCGTCCCTCTCCCCTGCCGCAGATTGACCAGCTTTTGAAGTATATATAGCCTCTCCGAATCATCCAGAACATCCTGGAGCGTTTTGTTGCTCCCCGTTGTGGCATTGAGATAGGCGACATAATAGGCTAGTGTGGGAAGATTCTTCGATGGCTCGGTGGTGCTGGCTGCCTCCGGGTTTCGTACGTCTATCCACGGTAGCTTGCAAAGCCCGGTGGCGTTAAACCAGGTGCGAATTAGGGGGAACCACTTGAGTGCGTTTGCCTTGTGCTCCAAGGTCGGCAGTTCTTTGTGGACCTGGTCAATGAAGATTAGCCATGCCTCGTCATGCTGTGGTCCTTTGAGGGCAAAGCCATAGCCACCCTGCTGAGCTAGCGACTCTTTGGTGATATACATGGAGAACTCAAGTCCCTTGACTTCCATGCCGAATTTGTCCAGCTCAGCCATGACAGCATCTTCGGAAGTGCCGTTTCGGGAGGCATATTTCTGGGCAACCCATTTCTTGCCTCTGGCTACACCCTGACCGACAATCTTACCGAAGCCTTTTCCATCGGCTATCTCGTGCAGCAGCCTGTCCGCAGCCTTTATGTTGCCGAAAGTCAGCTCATAGCCTACGTCATCGGCGCTCAAAAATCCGCGCTGGAAGCACTCCATGAAGAAGCTGATTGTCACGCCAGTAGAAATGGTATCGATGCCGTATTCATCGCAGTACCAGTTGTATTCCATGACGAAGTGGGGGTCAAAAATACCCATGCAGGAAACGGCGCCGACGGTTTCATACTCGGGTCCATCAATGTTAACCACCTTACCTGCCTTGGGACCACGTGTAAGCTCAACATTTTCAGAACCCTTAGCGCAGGCGAGATTGCATCCGTAATAACACCCATCTGGTATCTTCTTGCTGAAGTATTTATCGAGGAAGACCTGTGCGAAGAGCTTGGGAGACTCAGGGCTCTGCCCGTACTGATAGTTGTTTATAGGGAAAAGATGGAATTTGTCCATATACTCGGATAGACCCGTGGTTCCCCAAGTTGACAGGTGAAGCTGTTGAGTATCGCATTTGGAGACAACCGCCTTGAGTCGTGAGCCTGCCTGGCGCACGCCTTCCTTGTCTACAGCATTGTTGCCATTTACCACTGACAGGCTGGAGCGCACCACAACGCCTCGCAGCCCCTTGTAGCGCATGACGGTGCCTGTGCCGCCCCTGCCAGCCTGCTTTGAGCGGAGACGCTTCCGCCTGACATCAAAGAACAGACTATTGACAATGCCGAACCTGGCATTGCAGGCGCCTTTCCCTGCGGTTACAGCAGCCAGAGAATCGCCAAGTTCTCCACCGTCAACATCTTTCAGCAGCCTTTCGCCAAAAGAAAGTGCCCCCTCATCTATTTCCTCATCATAGGCAGGCGCAGCGGCAATGCTGATGGTCTGCGCATCGCCGTCGATTAAAATGACCACGTCTTTCTTAGATATGCCGGAAACAGCCAGGGCATCGAAGCCGGCACGTTTCAATATAGGACCGAAATGACCGCCGATATTCGAATCAATGAACGTATCTGTCAGAGGTGAGATAGTGCCGACTATGAACTTACCTGTCCCCGGAAATGCCGGCTCATTGCCCAGCGGTCCGCTTGCCATTACCAGAATATTTTCCGGGCTGTCATAACGGGTTTCCCGCGTTGTGCCATCCCAAATCAGTTTGAGGGCATAGCCGCGCCCGCCGACGTATTTGTTCTTAAAATCAGGTGGCAGTTCCCGGATGGTGATTTCTTGCTTGCCCAGGTCGATTTTGAGTATACGGTCTGTGTAGCCGCCGACAACCCTGGCGGGCTTATATTCGATTTGGCGTAGTATTTTCATATACAGTCTAATCTTCTTTGTTTAGCTAAGAAGCTCGGCATAGCGCACGAAGTGATATTATAGCTCTTTTTATGTGTGGTGTCAGCAAAGGCTATCTTTTAACTTCCTCGAGTGTTTCCTCGAACTGTTTTATGTGCTCTTTTATGTGCCTTACATAGTCAATCATCAAATCTTTTAACGTAATTTTATCTCCGTCTGGTTTTCTCCAATAATTCCCCAGTTTGCTTTCATCTACTTGTTTGATTATGTTGCCGATTAAGACATTGTATTGTTTCCACAGCAACATTATGTCGGAGAAGTTCAACTCATTATATTTTTCAATACCAAGCCACTTTGAATTATCCTTTCCGTACCCGGGGAATATCAGTTCATCTACAATCTGCAACCTAACAAATCGTTGATGATTGTTAGATGCGGAATCGATTAAGTGCCCGATGATTTCCTTCAAAGTCCAATTATCACTACCTGACCTTTTAGAAGTGATGTCGTTATCCAGGTCTTTATATTTACCGTAAAAACCATCGATTATTGAATTTAATTCGGGATATACATCCTTCATCGCTTTCTCCTTTTTATGACCTTACCCTATTTTATAGACCATAGTATGCGTATGCAATGCGTCAGCCTCTTGATGAGATTCTTCCCCTTCACTTTGTTCAGGGTCAGAATGACAGGTAAAAGATACCTGCCACCAGACAGCTTATCATGCATAGAACTTCATGGTAAAATTAACAAAAATTCTTGGAGGGAACTAATATGGCTATAAAAAAGGTTTGCGTTATCGGTTCTGGGACTATGGGTAATGGTATAACACAGGTAGTGGCTCAAGGTGGCTACGAAACGACGATGGTAGATGTGAAGCAGGAGTTCATCGATAAGGGCATGAATGCTATAAAAGCCAGCCTGGGCAAATTCGTGGAGAAGGGCAGAGTCAGCCAGGCAGATATGGATAAGGCATTGGCAAATATTCACACTTCGACAGATTTGAAACAGGCTGCCAAGGATGCGGACTATGTCATCGAGGCGGTTTTCGAAAGAGCCGAGGTCAAGACTCCGATATTCCAGCAGCTAGAGGAGATATGCCCCAAGGAGACCATACTGGCATCCAACACCTCGGGCATACCCATAGGTCTGCTGGCATCGGCAACCAAACGCCCAGATAAGGTCATAGGCATGCACTTTTTCAGCCCGGTGCCGATGATGAGAGGGCTAGAGGTGGTCAAATCTTTGCTTACCTCGGAGGAGACGATAAAAGTAAGCCTCGATTTTGGCAAATCCATAGGCAAGGAAACGGTGGTGGTCAAGGATTCACCCGGTTTCATAACCAATAGAATAATACCGCTGGTGATGAACGAGGCAGCCAAATTATTACAGGAAGGTCTGGCTTCTGTAGAGGACATAGACAAAATCTGCAAGTTGTCCTTCAACTGGCCTATGGGACCGTTCGAGCTGTGCGACCTTGTTGGCGCAGATGTCAACGTAGACCTGCTGGAGGGCATCTATCAGCAGACCGGTTGGGAAAGATACAAGCCGGCACCATTGCTCAGGAGGATGGTGGAAATTGGCTATCTGGGCAGAAAGTCGGGCAAAGGTTTCTATACCCTATTTGGCACGAAGTAGGTCTTACATATTCCTTGCAGCTTAAAAGAAGCGGCATAACGTGGTCAGCAGAATGGTGTTTCTAAGGCAAGTGGAATCAGCAGACTGCATAGCAAAGCTACCAGTCCCACACGCTTAAGCATGACAAGCATGACGAAATACGGGACATTGAAATGCGCTGCCATTTGCCTGATATCTTTAAACTTTGTCCACTCTTTCTTCACCCAGTGTGGCGGTGCTAAGACACAAGCAGCGAAGTAATCTGCCAAACTCTCACTAAAAGAAGCCTTGCTAGACCCTACTTTTGCGAATACAGGGGTAGTTTCAAGATGAGCCCGAATATGAAAAACCTCATGGAATAGAGTAAATCTCCTTCTGGCAGGAGTGTCATTGACATTAAGCTGGACTATCCATTTCCCCTGTGAGCGCCAGAGGCTACCGTGGTAGGCTTTTAGTGGTACTAGGCGAACTTCCACACCATTCTCGACATCAGCCAGCATTGCTATACTCATAGGCACTGGTAGACAGCTAACTCCTGCACTATTAAGGTAACAATATGCTACAAACTCAACAAGACGAAATATCCTGCAGGGATTTCGAAACGGAAAATCGCAGCTGGGTGGGACAGATTCTTGGTCACAGTTCTCAGTAAACTTTTCATAGTGGCGAATAACGGAATCCAGATTAGAGTCGAGACACCAGCCATCCTTAGTGCGAACATCACACTCACCACTCAAATAACAAGTATTACAGTTACAGTCAATCTTTAGAGGGCACCTCTTGCCATCACTAGCACCTACATAAGACCAGAACTCTTCTTCCAACGTAAGAGCTTTCCCCCGTCCTTCTTTTATCATATTGTACACCATAGTACACCAATTGTGCACATAAGCACAAAAGTTAGTACTATAGTACCATATTCCTGTGCTTTGTCAATAGGTTTCGGGTAAGAATATCGTGAAAGTTTTAAAATCCGCTTCGTAGAGAGGGATTATAGAGGCTGTTCAAGCATGCCGCCGCTGAAACAAGTGCCCTGTCACCAGTCCAACACCATGTCATGAGAGAATTTTATGTGTACTGATTTTCCTGCAGCCTAAGACTTTTTGCTGTCGTATCCTCTCGACCGCCGGCGCTCAATCAGGTCCTCAATCATCGCAATCAAGTCCTCATCCAGTTCGTCGGGGTACTTCTGCTTAGCATAGTCACGAAACTCCGGCCATTCGGCAGATTGTGTTTCAGTCACCATGTGCAGATAACCAACAGCAGCGAGGACCTTGGTGAGAGGTACACCACTATATCTAGCCAGCTTCTGGCATGACCTAACTCCAGGCAAATCCTGACCGGAGAGCCAGCGGCTGATGGTAGCATGGCTTATACCCAGCTCCGCCGCCAACTGACTCGGCAACAATTTTCGACGGCGCATAAGTTCTTTCAAGAACGAAGCTAGAGGTGTTTGTTCTTCTTTCAATTTGTCCTCATTAAGTTTAACGAATGATTTTACCATACTGTAATAATATTTCAAAGTTTTTCGGCGACACCCCAGAATTTTTTCACAGATTCTGTTGAAAAACCTATTGACAAATAGTACTAAAGTCCTTATTATTGTGTACGCATAGGGACACATAATGTACGAATAGGTAAGCCATGATAGGTTGGCTGTGCGTGGTGTGATACCCATGCTGTGTGTGCTGAACAGCTTCCGAATATTGAGGTAATAATGCCTGAAATTCGCACCAGTTTAAGTGTTGAGCTGCACCGAAAACTGAAGGGGGAGGCAGTTAGCAAGGGTATACATCTTAAGCATCTGGTTGCCCATATTCTGGAAGAACACGTCAAAGGCAACAAGGGCAACAAGTCTCAGTGGCAATTCAGAGGCGACCAGACATGAGGAAGAGTCTAGCTTCTAGATTCGGCGCAGCTGTCAACATGAATGGAAAAGTTAAGTGCCCCAGATGCGGGATGAAATATGACCTGTTGAGCAAGGTAGCTGGCGAAGCCCTAGGTGGGCTGTGCGCCGCCTGCTGGTATGAGAAGAAAAGCCACGAGGGTGGGAGGTCAAAATAAGATAAAGAGCCACATTGACACAAAGTTAGCGTCTTTACATCGAGCATTTAGAAATGGAGGTGATGCTTATCGAGCACGATAAAGCAACTCGCAAAAGAATAATCGCAGGACAACGACTACAAAAATCGTAATGCAAGGGGGTGAGAGCCGGTAAAAGTTAACTAATTTACAGATACAGTAATGAAACATTTCTGACTTTTCAAGAGGAGGTTTATGAGTTGAAAAGCAAAGCAACCAAGTTTATCTTGGGTATCTTTTTAGCATTAGCCCTGGCGTTGAGTCTGGTGGTGCCGGTTTTTGCTGCAGACCTCACAGGTGTAACCAATACGCCGACGGATAATGCAGCCGGAGCCACCACAACGCACACCGTTGCTTTTACCACAGCTACCAACCTTCCCATTAACGGGAAGATGAAAGTCGCCTTTCCATCTGGTTTCAATGTTTCAGGGGCAACTCTGGGAACTATAACAGGACCAGACGGTAGCTTTACATTGTCCAGAGATGGACAGGTGCTTATTGTGAGCAGAAGTGGCGGGACTGTTTTCAATGCAGGGAACGTGACAATAGCATTTAATGGCGTCGTAAACCATCAAACAGTGGGGAATACATATACTGTAGATGTTGTCACCACCGACGCATTTAATGGCTATATAGATGGACCAAATACATCTGCCGCCTTTGAGATTGTGCCTGCTGACCTTGCCACGCTGACTGTACAGGTCCAGCCAACACAGACTGTCGCTGGTGATATAATTACCCCAGCGGTGACAGTGCTGGCTGAGGACGCATTCGACAATGTGATTGCAGGTGTTGACGTAGATGTGGCACTGAATAAGGGCGCTTTTGCCTCAGGGACTACCACTCGGACTACAGATGGCAACGGTATCGCTACCTTCGATGACCTGATAATCAACGTGGCTGACACCGGTTATGTGCTGGAGTTCTCTGACGACACTACCGGCTTAATAACCGGAGACTCGAATGCGTTCAACGTGGTGCCTGATGACCTTGACGAGCTGGTGGTTGTCGACCAGCCGACACAGACTATCGCCGGTGATCCGATCGCTTCAGCTATAAATGGGGTGACAGTGCTGGCTCTGGATCAATTCGATAATCCTAGAGCAGGAGATGACATAGATGTGGCACTGAATAAGAGCGCTTTTGCCTCAGGGACTACCACTCGGACTACAGGTATTGACGGTATCGCTACCTTCGATGACCTGATAATCAACGTGGCTGACACCGGTTATGTGCTGGAGTTCTCTGACGACACTACCGGCTTAATAACCGACGACTCCGATGCGTTCGATGTAATACCCGCTGACCTTGCCACGCTGACTGTACAGGTCCAGCCGACACAGACTATCGCCGGTGATGCGATTGCTCCAGCGGTGACAGTGCTAGCTCTGGACCAATTCGGTAATCCTAGAGCAGGAGATGACATAGATGTGGCACTGAATAAGGGCGCTTTTGCCGCCGGGAGCACCACAACTGAGACAACAGCTGGCAACGGTATCGCTACCTTCGATGACCTGATAATCAACGTGGCTGACACCGGTTATGTGCTGGAGTTCTCCGACACTACCGGCTTAATAACCGACGACTCCGATGCGTTCGATGTAATACCCGCTGACCTTGCCACGCTGACTGTACAGGTCCAGCCAACACAGACTATCGCCGGTGATGCGATTGCTCCAGCGGTGACAGTGCTGGCTGAGCACGCATTCGACAACGTGATTGCAGGCGTTGACATAGATGTGGCACTGAATAAGGGCGCTTTTGCCGCCGGGAGCACCACAACTGAGACAACAGCTGGCAACGGTATCGCTACCTTCGATGACCTGATAATCAACGTGGCTGACACCGGTTACGTGCTGGAGTTCTCTGACGACACTACCGGCTTAATAACCGACGACTCCGATCCGTTCGACGTGGTAGCTCTTGACCAGCTGGTAATGGTCAATCAGCCGCAAAATACTGTCGCCGGCGAGGTAATTCAGGGAGCTTCCCCTGTGCAGGTGCAGGCTCTGGATACGCTGGGTGCTCCCATTGCGAGCGTTAACGTAAATGTTACATTGAACAAAAGCGCTTTTGCCTCAGGGACTACTACTCGGACTACAGGTATTGACGGTATAGCTGCCTTCAATGACCTGGTAATCAACGTGGCTGATACTGATTACCTGTTGCATTTCGCCAGCGGCGCGATAAATACCGACTCGGCTCTGTTCGATGTGACACCTGCTGCTGTAGACACCCTGACCATAGTGCAGCAACCAACAGATGCTGCAGTCAATGAGGTGATTGCTCCACCAGTAACGGTGAGGGCTGAAGACGAGTTCAACAACCTGATTGAGGGGCTGGATGTTACGGCGACGCTCATAGGCATAGGCACGCTCTCTGGTACGCTGACACAGCAGACCGATGGCACGGGCATTGCCACCTTTGACGACCTCTCAATCGACATGCCAGGTTGCAAGAAGCTGGAATTCTCCGGTTCAGCATCCGTTACCTCAGACGAGTTCAAGGTTGGGACGACCTGTGTGGAACTGGATGCCAACTGGAACCTCATGTCCTTACCAATCATTCCCAATGACACGGATATTGATACCGTGCTGGCTTGCATCGAGGATGATGTTCTCAGCATCTGGTACTACGATGCTGTTATCAATGACTGGCTCATCTATGCACCGCCAGCGTTTAACACCCTCACCACCATTGAGGATGGCAAAGCCTACTGGTTTAACATGGATGACGCAGTAGAGTTGTGGATAGACGGTAGGGAACTGCCAGCACCTCCCGGACTACCACCAGTTTATGACGTGGTAGCCGGCTGGAACATGGTTGGCTTCAAGTCCATCGCTGATATGTCGGCTGTTGATTACCTGAATGCCATGGCGGGCAAATACACCAGGATATACGGCTTTGAGAACGGCGCTTGGTTCACGATTCCACCTCCAAATTATAACAATCCGCTAATGAAGCCGGGTTTGGGCTACTGGGTGTCATTCACACAAGATGGAGACATATATCCGTAAGGCTGGAGGTGTTTAAATTATGAAAAGCCAGACAAGCGGATATAGATTAACAAGACGAAGCGCCGGCAGGCTAGCAGGAGCCTTCGGGCTCCTACTAGCTCTGTGCCTCATCGCTGGTGGTGCTTTGCCAGCTTATGCTCAACCACCGCAAATACCACACGCATTCTATGGCAATGTAAGCTTTGACAGCACTCCAATGCCTGAAGGAACAGTGGTCGAGGCTTACGTAGGCGGTGTTAAAAGAGCTGAGACCACCGTGAATAGCCTGGGAGAGTATAGTTTGCTTGTGCCAGGTACTGCTGGTGCCGCAGTAACGTTCCGCATTGGCGGCGTCCTGGCAAATGAATCAGCCATCTGGCAATCCGGCGCTGTCACAAACCTTAACCTGACGCTGCCTGGATATGACCTGACAGTGGACAGCACCATTGGTGGTGATGTAACCGACCCTGGTGAGGGGACTTTTACCTACCCCCAGGGCACTGTGGTTGACTTGCTGGCAGAACCAGATGTCGGATACCAGTTTGTCAACTGGACCGGCGATACAGCCACCATTGCCGATGTCGATGCTGCCGATACCACCATCACCATGAACGGCAACTACGCCATCACCGCCAACTTCGAGGAAATACCGGTATCACCCGCTGACCAGAAGCTGATCGGCGCTGATGATGCTTCTGGTTCTAATTCATCAAGCGGTTATTTTAGATTAAGCCGCTTTCAGGCTGTAGCCTCCGGCAATATGACCGAGTTTAAGGTCAAGGCTGGGGCTATTGGCAATGTCAAATGCGCCTTATATACCGATAAGGCGGGTGGGCCAGGCTCTTTGATTACCGCCATGAATACAGGGCAGGCGGTAACTAGTGGCTGGAATACCTTAAGTTTTACCTCGACACCAATTACTAGTGGAATTTACTACTGGCTGGCTATGAATATAGATACCAGTGGTGCGGCTCAATATGTCCTTTCCCCAGGTGCGGGATACAGGTATAAGGCACAGGCATATAGCGGGTTTACCTTCCCCGAAACACTCTCTGGGCTTACTACGGATAACCTGTATTATGACCTATCGGCTGGCTGGGATGGCACGGGAGTGCCTGGGCAGCCGCCAGCTGCCCCCACCCGCAACTGCTCGGTTCTTACTCTCAGATGGAATGCCTCTGCGGGAGCCACGAATTACATTCTCCAGGTCAATACCAGCGCTGACTTCACAGGTACCTATGTGTTCAACGGCGAGGTGGGCAATGTTACCTCCCGTGAGGTGACCGGTTTAACCGCTGGCACCACATACTACTACCGTATTATGGCTGGCAATGTTGCCGGTTGGAGTGGCTGGTCTTCAGCAGGAAGCATGCGTTGCGGAGGTGTGGAGTAGTTTTTATAAAGGAGGTCGCTTAACAATCTGTTTCGACCCATTCCGGGCGAGTATTTAAAGCCATCGGAAGGCAAGCTCCGGTTGATGATTAATCGGAGTTTGCCGCTTCCGATGAACAGTTAAATGCAGAAACAGATATTTCAGACTCGTGTGAATTAACCTGGAGGTGAAAATGATGAGAAAGTTAGGTCCAACTTATCTGATATTGTTAATGCTGCTGGCGCTGATGCTGGGAATAGCTCAGCCAGCTCATGCCCAACCGCCACCAATGCCTCACGGATTCTACGGCAATGTTACCATTGACGGCAACCCGGCACCACCGGGCACACCGGTCTCTGTCAGCATAGGCGGCACCGAGGTTGCCTCAGCCGCCACAGATGCCCAGGGAATGTATTCATGTACTGTTTCGGGCACCAATGGTGCCGCTGTGGAATTTTATGTAAATGGTGCCAAATCTCAGCAGGCTTACACACTCAGCTCCGGCGCCATAACCAAGCTCAACTTGAGCACCGGCGCTGGTTCATCTCCATCTCCATCACCTCCACCCCCACCACCTCCAGCACCAGCACCATCGCCCGACACCAAACAGTCGCCATCACCCTCACCAAGCAAAGTGGCGGTATCAACATCCTTCCTGGGACATGCTGGCACTCTCACCTTGAGCCAGGCTGGGATGGTGGAAAGTGCTACCACGCTGAGCAGCGCTGACGGAGCAGTAGCGCTCAGCTTCAAAACTAACACCAAGGTGACCATGCAGGGACAGTCGCTCACGGTAACCAGAGAGACATCGCCACCATCACCGCCAATAGACGCCAAGATTATTGTTGCTTACAAGTTCAGTCCGGATAAGGCTACTTTTGGACCCCCGCTGACCTTGACCATCAAATATGACGTGGCGGCTCTGCCCGCGGGAGTGGCAGAATCAGGGCTGTTTATCGCCTACTGGGATGGCTCGAAGTGGTCGGTGCTATCCAGCACCATTGATGTCCAGGCTAAGAATTTAACAGCGCAGGTAAGCCACTTCACCGTATTTGCAGTCATGGGCACGGTGGGTAAGGCGACTCCATTAGCGCCTGCCAGCTTTACCGTCTCCAACCTGAAAATAAAACCGACCTCGGTAAAGCTGGGCGAGCAGGTGACCATAACCGCCACAGTAACCAACAGTGGCGGCACCGAGGACAGCTATAAGGTGGTTCTCAAAATAAATGGCGTTGATGAGGCGGAGCAAGAAGTCACGCTGGGACCAAAAGAAAAACAAAAGATAACCTTTATCACCAGCAAGGAGACCGCAGGTAGCTATGATGTGACCATTGGTGATACTAGTAATAGTTTTGAAGTAAGCACGCCGACTACGGCATCACTGGAGAAGAAGCCGCCATGGCCCCTGATTGGCGGCATTGCCGGTGGCGTGTTCCTGATTATATTCCTTATCATCGTACTGGTACGGCTCCGAGCCTATCGCTACTAAAAATGACGGTAAAGCTTGAGTGTGAGTGACCCTGGAGGATTCCAGGCTTCCGAGTGACTGCGCCCCTCCAGGGTCATGAGGTACTATTTAAGTATGGGGCTAAAATCCCACCGCCAACTCACTTCGCTCTGGTCTTAATGCCCAGCATTTTTCTTGCCTCGTCCGGGGTAGCAGGTGCTCGACCGAGACAAGAGGCTATCTTAACTGCCCATTCCACCTGTTCCCAGCTACCTTTAGCCAATTCGCCGTTGGGGATGCGGACATTGTCTTCAAGCCCAACACGCATATGACCTCCCATCAAACATGATTGGGTGATAGCCGGGAACTGCTCGATACCTATGCCGCAGGTGGTGAAGTTGGAGTTCGGTGGCAACATTTGCACCATGCTGGCGAAGGTAATCGGTCTGAATCTCTGACCGCCGGCAACGCCCCAGACGAAATTGAAATCGTAAGGCTTGCTGAAAAATCCCTGCTTTGAGATGAGAAACCAGTTGTCCAGTCCACCGATATCGTATATTTCTGGTTCCGGCTTTACTCCCAGTTCCTCCATCTTCTTGCCGAAATCCTGCAGCATGGTGAAGGTATTTGTGAAAACGCTATCGAAGACAATCTGCCCGGTTTTCCTGTCTAAAGCGCTGAAGTTCATGGTGTTGGTATTCAGCGACGACATCTCTGGCTTGATGGCGATAATAGGAGCTATCCTGTCTTCATAGGTCGGTCCCACCGAAGATGATATCTGAATTATCAATTCAGGTGTCTTTTGCTTAATGGCGTCGTAGACTATTCTCACAGTTTCTACATCGCAGGTAGGTAAGCCGCTTTTTGCTTCCCGGGCATGGACATGAACTATAGCAGCACCAGACTTGTATGCCTTATTGGCTTCCTGGGCAAATTCAGCAGGTGTATAGGGGAGGGCAGGGTTCTGGTGCTTGAAAACGCCTGACCCGGACAAAGCCGCGGTAATAATGACTTTCTTTTCCATTCAGACCTCCAAATTTTCTGAAATCGATTATAAGCTATTCTTGAGGTTGTATAAAGGTGAGTATAATGCTTCCGGCGTGACCTTTCTCAGCTTAACAAAATTCTTCAGGCGATAGCAAGATGTTTTCTTGTCATTGCGAGGAGTCCTTCCCCGGAAGGGCGACGTGGCAATCTCTGTGATGGCAAGTAGACTTAGATTCTTCGCGGAGTTTATCCTGAGTGAGATTCTTCGGTCGCTTCGCTCCATCAGAATGACAAAGAGGATAGCTCAGAATGACAGTTTGGGCTTGTATTGTAAAAAAGCTAATGGCGGCATAAAATACCGCAACAAAGCAGATAAAAGACAAGGAGCATAATAAGATGGATTTTCAGTTAAGCGAAGAACAGAAGATGCTGAAAAAAATGGTGTACGACATAGCTGATAAAGAATTCCGCCCAAAAGCTGCGGAGTGGGAAACCAATGCTGAACACATACCCCGAGAGTATGTAAAAAAGCTGGCAGACTTAGGTCTCTTGGGTCTGTGCCTGCCGGTCAAATATGGAGGACAGGGACGTTCAGCTTTCGAAGCCATACTGGCAATCGAAGGGCTGGCACGGATTTCATGTTTGTGCGCTTCACCTGTTTTCGAATCTAATGTTGGTCCGGTCAAAGTGATAGAGCAATTCGGTACCGAGGCACAGAAGCGGAAATACATACCTCCTGTGTGCACCGGTGATTCGATGATTTCCGTCGGCATGACCGAACCTGAGGCTGGCTCAGCACTGACTGACCTGACTACCAGAGCGGTATTGAAGGGCGACCACTATGTGGTTAATGGCATGAAACGGTTTATCACAGGTGGTGGTGAGTCTGATGTTTATGTGGTATATGTGAGGCTCAGCGAGCAGAAAGGCGCTAAAGGCATCGGTGGGCTAATCATTGAAAAGGGGATGCCGGGCTTTTCATTCGGCAAGCAGGAGCAGTTTATGGGCTTGAGAGGCTTTCCCAGTTGCGACTTGATTTTTGAGGACTGCCGCGTGCCAAAAGAAAACCTGGTCGTCAAGGAAGGTGAGTTTAAGAAATTGATGACTGCGTTCGACCTTGAGCGCTGTGGTAACGCCACCATGTGTTTAGGTATAGCCCAGGGTGCTCTCGAAGAAGCCATGGCTTACTCGCAACAGAGAAAGCAGTGGGGCAAAGAGATATGTGAATTTCAGGCAATACAGTTTATGCTGGCAGAGATGGCTATGAAGGTCGAGGCTGCCCGCCTTCTCATCTACAGAGCCACAGCCAATGCCGACAGGGGATTACCTGTTCCGCTGGAGGCTAACCTAGCTAAGTGCTTTGCTAACCAGATGGTTAGAGAGGTTACCGGCATGGCTCTACAAATACACGGCGGCTATGGTTACTCTAAGGAATATCCCGTGGAACGGATGATGCGTGATGGCTGGGGCTGGGGGGTTGCCGGCGGAACCATAGAAATTCAAAGGGTCACCATTGCCTCTTTCTTACTCGGTCGTAGGTTCGACCAGCGAAAATAGAGGCTGTGATTTTATGAAGGAGCTGAGATGAGAGAATGCAAAGTCGAGGAAAACAAAGCCAGGTGTAACTGTACCTATGAGCCGTGTTCCAGAAAAGGTATTTGCTGCGAATGTCTGACTTATCACCAAAGGTTGGGTGAATTGCCAGCCTGTTTCTTCCCTGCCGATGTGGAGAGAACCTACGACCGCTCCATTGAGAAATTTATTGAGACCTACCGCAAAAGAGGACGGTAGCAAGTGTCCCTTCGTTATCCGGAGCCCTTCGCTTTATGTCATTCTGAGGGAGCGAAGCGACCGAAGAATCCCATCAGTAAAAATGCTAAGCACTAAATTCCAAATCTTAAACAAATTCGAATCACCAAAATACAAATTTATGATTTAGCCACGACCCTTTATGGTCGTGCTGATGGTTTTAAGCTGTATATGCAGCCACAATAGTTCTGCCGGTAAAGCTCCCACTGCCTGGCTAACTGTACAGCCCGCTTGAAGCCATCCTTTTTCTTAAAATCTCTCTTTAAAAATTTCTCCCCACCGATTTCATGCCCTATCTTATTGATTGCCTGTGCCGACTTATGAGGGCTTATTGTTAAAGTAGTGGTGAAGGCATCTGCTCCACAGGACATCATATAATCATAAGTCTTTTCCAACCTGAGTCTGTAGCAAACCTGGCATCTTTTACCGCCTTCGGGCTCATCTTTCCAAGAACTGGTCTGTCTCAGCCATTCCTCTGGCTCATAAGCTGGCACTTCTAATTGTAATTTTAATTCCTGAGCCACCCGCCGGGCAGTCTCCAGCCTTCTTTGATATTCCTCCACCGGGTAAATGTTTGGATTGTAAAAGAATCCGATAACATGATGTTTCTCTCCAGACAATGCCTCAATGGCGCCGGCAGCGCAGACCCCGCAGCATATATGTAAAACAACTTTCATCATTGCACCTTTTGAGCGCGCATCAAGACGAGCATGATGACCAGACCAACAGCCAGACTGGCAGCGCAGGCGAGGAACATCGCCTCAAAACTGCTCATCTGGGCTACAAACCCCATGACAGTAGGACCCGCGGCTAATCCGACCTGAAAGAAACAAGTAGGTATAGCCATTGACAGCGCTCTACCGCTGGCTGAAGAAAAATCAGCCGCCATAACCAGACTTGCTGGCATGGCTATTCCCATGCCGATGCCGAAGACAATGCCTATGATTATAAATTGTGATAGGCTGTGGAAGAAAGAAAAAAGAGACACAGCAACGGCGCTCAGCCCTACACCACCGATAAGCAGCAGCTTCCTGTCGACCCTGTCGGCTAATCTGCCGGCTGGAGCCCGTAATAAAGCTGAACTGGCATAAACGGCGGTGATGATGGCTCCGGCATCAGCCTCGGTCATGCCGAACTCCATGCCGTAAAGTGGTATGTAGCTGCCGATGGTGCCTGAGCCCACAGCCACCAGCAACGGGGCTAACAATACTGCAATCGCCAGAGGTCGTCCCAGCCAGTGCCACGATGAGCTGACTTTATCTGGAGTGGCTGTAGGGCGGTGGACAATAACATCAAGCCGGGAGAGAACAAAAGCCAAGCCTACCAGCGAGACGGCGCTACATCCGTAGAAGGCGGCGTCGAAACCAAACTTAGTTGCCAGAAAGCCGCCAGTTATAGGTCCTGCCATCAAGCCCAGTTGCAGTGAGGCTGTATACCAGCCGATAGCCGTACCTCGCTTTGCTTCCGTGGTTAAATCGACTACTATGGCAATGGCTGTAGGAAGAAAAGCGGCTGCTGCCAAGCCATGAATTGCTCTGACCAGGATGAGCTGTTCGGGGTTGTTAGCCAGAGGGTAGAGCAGCGGAGCCAGCGTAAAGATGACTAAACCACCGACCAGAAGTTTGTGACGACCGAATCTATCGGCAAGTATGCCGAATGGAATCAAAAAGAAAGCGGTAACATAGGAGATAGTAGCTACTATAACTCCTACCTCCGCCACTGTGGCGCCGAGTTCAGCAGCATAAAGGGGTATCACCGGAAACATAAAGCTGAAACCGGCGAATCCAACGAAGGCTACTATATATAGTGTTATAAGGGTAAAGATGTTCTTCAATCTCGATTTCCGTGGCTATACACTTTATCATAAAAACTTGCCAGGGCAAAACCTGTACAAATCGTTACTGGTATGTGAGGACAAACGATGGTGTGGTAGAATAGTCTAACTTAAATGGAACGTGGCAAGGTATATCTGGTAGGTGCGGGACCTGGTGACCCGGCGCTCATCACTGTGAAAGGGCTGGAATGCCTCAGGAAAGCTGATGTTGTCATCTATGACCGGCTTATCGATGATAGTCTGCTTGAAGAGGTAGCACCTGATGCTGAGAAGATATATGTGGGTAAGGGACGTGGCTGTCATGCTATGGAGCAGAAGGAGATTAACTTGCTAGTGGTCAGCAAAGCCCGTGAAAACAATGCAGTGGTCAGGCTTAAAGGCGGTGACCCTTTCGTCCTGGGGCGGGGTGGCGAAGAGGCGGAAGTTCTGGCTGCCAACCAGATTCCTTTTGAGGTAGTGCCCGGTGTATCGTCGGCTTATGCCGTACCTGCTTATGCCGGCATTCCGGTGACGCACCGTAGCCTGGCTTCCTCGTTCACTGTTATCACCGGACACGAAGACCCTGGAAAGGATGAATCCCGCATTTCCTGGGATAAGCTGAGCACCGGTAGTGATACCCTGGTCTTCCTGATGGGCGTGGCGAATTTGGCACATATAGTCAAACAATTGGTACATAATGGTAGGTCGTCGTCTACTCCGGTGGCGTTGATAAGCCAGGGCACCAGCCCGAAGCAGCGGACGATAGTCGGCACGATTGAGAATATCGTAACTAAAGCTAAAAAAGAGAGCTTTGAGCCACCGGCGGTGATAGTGGTTGGTGAGATAGTTAAGCTTCGTGAGCAAATCCGCTGGTTCGACAATCTGCCTCTCTTCGGTAAGCGAGTATTGGTGACCAGGGCTGAGCATCAGGCTAAAGAGCTGAGCCAGCTTCTCTTATCGCGGGGGGCTTTGCCTGTACAGGTGCCGGTCATAGAAATAAGCCCGCCGCGTAACTGGCGGGAGCTTGACCGGGCTATTCGTAACCTGAAAAGCTATGGCTGGACAGTGTTCACCAGCGTTAATGCCGTGGAGATATTCTGGAAAAGAATATATGCCCTGGACATGGATTCGCGTTGTCTGGCTGATATCAGGATTGGAGCCATAGGTCCGGCTACGGCTAGCGCACTTGTGAAGAGAGGCATCCAGCCCGATTACGTTCCAGAGATATATACCAGCCAGGGCTTCCTTGCTGGACTCAAAAAGAAGGACATCGCCGGCTGCAAGGTTCTTCTACCTCGGGCTGATATAGCCGATAGCGAAATTTGTGATGGACTCGCCAAGCTCGGAGCCGAAGTCCATCAGGTAACGGCGTATAGAACCACAACTGCTGTTAGGTCAGCTTCACAGGCAAAACAGATGCTTTCGAGAGGCGAAATCGATGTAATCACCTTCACCAGTGCTTCGACGGTGACCAGTCTGTTGGCTATACTGGGGCAGAAATGGGAGGTTATAAAACAAATCACGCTGGCTTGCATCGGTCCAAAGACAGCCGCAGTTCTTGCCGAGAAGGGCATAAAGGCTGATATAGTTGCCCAGGAGCATACTATGCCCGGGCTGGTAGAGGCTATAGAGTTATACTTTACAAGATTACGGAGATGGAAGTAGATTACAGCGATAGAGACAGGGACCCGTTGACAGAAAAGATAATTGCGGCTTGCTATCAGGTTCACAGCGAATTGGGTCCTGGTTTTGTTGAGCGGATATATCGATCAGCGCTTAAAGCAGCCCTAAAGAAATCGGAGCTGAATTATGAAGAGGAAAAAGAATTCAGCGTTTCATTTCAGGGAGAGAAGGTCGGCAAGTTCAGGACTGATCTTGTCGTTGAGGACAAGGTGATTGTAGAGATAAAAGCGCTCGAAGGTAGAATGCCGAGAGTGTTCGAATCGCAGGTTATATCTTACTTAAAAGCTTCTGGCTTAAATGTGGGACTGCTTGTTAACTTCGGCAACAGGAGTTGTGAAGTGCGTCGTTTAATGAATCATCGGCATAATCGCCGTAAACCTTATAACCACCGTAACCTATAGTAATCGTTGTAATCTTGAATTAATCTTTGTAATCATATAGAGAAGGAGGGAAAGATGAGTGAATTTCCGCAAACGCGCCTACGCCGCCTCCGCCGCCTCCGCCGCAGTGAAGCCCTGAGGGCACTGGTTCGAGAGACCAAAGTTGAGGTCGGGGACCTGATATATCCTCTCTTTGTCGTCGAGGGCAAAAAGGCGAAGCAGGAAATAAGCTCAATGCCCGGTCTGTACCGCCTTTCCAAAGACCTGCTGCCTGAGGAAGTCGAGGAAATCTCCAGGCTTGGCATTCCGGCAATAATACTCTTCGGCATACCTCAGAAGAAAGATGATGTCGGCTCCTCCGCCTATCATCCAAAGGGAGTAGTGCAGGAGGCAATACGAGCCATCAAAAAGACGACACCCGGGTTAATGGTCATAACCGACGTTTGCCTCTGCGAATACACCAGCCATGGTCACTGCGGCGTCGTGATGGACGGCTATGTTGACAACGATAAAACTCTGGAATTACTTGCCAGGACAGCTTTATCTCATGCTGAAGCCGGGGCTGATATGGTAGCTCCTTCAGATATGATGGATGGCAGAGTTAAGGCAATCCGACAGGCACTTGACGGAAAGGGCTTCCGGGATATACCCATTCTTGCCTATGCGGCAAAATATGCCTCTGCCTTCTACGGACCTTTCCGTGAAGCCGCCGAATCAGCGCCGCAATTTGGTGACCGCCGCTCCTATCAGATGGACCCGCCTAACTGGCGGGAGGCTTTAAGGGAGATAGAGCAGGATATAGCCGAGGGGGCGGATATCGTAATGGTTAAGCCAGCCTTGCCTTATCTGGATGTAATACGCAAGGTGCGTGATACCTTCAATCATCCGCTAGCTGCCTACAGCGTCAGCGGCGAGTATGCCATGGTGAAAGCAGCGGCACAACGAGGCTGGCTGGATGAGAGGGCAATAGTCCTGGAGATACTTACTGCCGTCAAGAGAGCCGGCGCTGATATCATCATAACTTACTACGCCAAGGAGGCAGCCCGCTGGTTGTAACTTTTCCCTGTCATTCTGAAGTAGCGAAGCGACTGAAGAATCTTACTCAGGATGACATTCAGCCATCGGCAAGATAAGTAATAACATGAAAAACCTCAACCGCTCCGAACACCTTTTTGAAGAAGCCCAGCGCTATTTACCCGGCGGCGTGGATAGTCCGGTGCGCGCCTTTAAGGCAGTTGGTGGAACGCCGATTTTTATCAAGCGAGGCGAAGGCTCCAGGCTGTATGACGAAGATGGCAATGAATTCATAGATTACGTATGCTCTTGGGGTCCGCTAATACTGGGTCATGCTCATCCCGGTGTGGTGAAGGCTATCAAAAAGGCAGTGGAACGTGGCTCTAGCTTTGGGGCTCCGACCGAACTGGAAACGAAGCTGGCAAAGTTAATCTGCGCAGCTATGCCTTCCATCGAGATGATGCGATTCGTTAACTCGGGCACAGAAGCTACCATGAGCGCCATCAGGCTGGCTCGAGCCTTTACCGGTAGAAACAAGGTGGTGAAGTTTGCCGGCTGTTATCATGGTCATTCGGATGGACTGTTGGCTAAGGCGGGGTCTGGAGTGGCTACACTGGGCATACCCGCCTCTCCGGGCGTGCCCGCAGCTTTAACTTCCGATACTTTGGTTGCCCCTTACAATAATATGGAGGCGGTAGGGCAGCTTTTCAAAGACTCCGCTTCTGAAATCGCTGCCGTTATAGTTGAGCCTATAGCCGGCAATATGGGTGTCGTGCTGCCGTCTCCCGGGTTTCTGGACTGTCTACGCAGCTTGACTCGTGAGCACGGAGCCCTGCTCATCTTTGACGAGGTCATAACCGGCTTTCGAGTGGCTTACGGCGGTGCCCAGCAGCTATATGGAATAACTCCAGACCTGACCTGTTTGGGAAAGATTATAGGTGGCGGTTTACCTGTGGGAGCCTATGGCGGTCGCAGAGACATTATGCATATGGTGGCACCTCTAGGGCTGGTTTATCAGGCAGGGACGCTTGCCGGAAACCCATTAGCCATGACCGCAGGCATTGAGACTATCATGGTTCTGAAGGAATCAAGCGCTTACGAAGAGCTTGCGAAAAAGGCATCTTTTCTGGAGACAGGCATTATTGAAGCGGCAAGTAAGACCGGTGTAGATATACAGATGCCTCGAATAGGCTCGATGTTCACCATCTTTTTCACCACAACCACGGTGATTGACTATGAAACTGCAACCAAAGCAGACACTAGGCTTTATGCCAGATTCTTCCATGAGATGTTGTCTCAAGGCATATATCTGCCACCCTCCCAATTCGAAGCCGCCTTTGTCTCCTTAGCTCACAGCTATAAGGACATTCAGCTTACTGTTAATGCTGTTGAGAGAGCTTTCACCTCTTAGTAGTTAACGCCGATTACGCTGAAGATTTACGCAGAAGAACATAGCGTCGAGCTGCTGACAAATTTTTTTGGATTGGGGGGTTCAGGAAAGCCTGTTTTGTTACTTCTGAGCAAACGGATGACCGAATTAGTGCTCTGGTATAAACCCGGTCCCTTTAGGCTAGCGACGAGATTGAGTTTCTTCGGCAACCAGTCTTCTGTAACTTGACATAAGCCGTTTGGTCATCGGTCCTGGCTTACCTGAGCCGATGGGCTTAGCATCAAGCCGGGTCAGGGGCATGATTTCAATTGTGGAGCTGGTTAAGAAAGCCTCGTTGGCTCTGAGCAGTTCGCCAAGCTCCACCTGTCTGACTATCGGCATCATTCCCATGGATTGAGCTAACTCCAAAACAGCCTGGCGGGTGATTCCGGGCAGGGCACCGCTTTCTATGGAGGGTGTAATTAGCATATCACCGTCTGCTAGGAATATATTGGTGGAACTGCCTTCAGTCACAAAGCCTTTTTCGTTAAGCAGCACTACTTCATTAACACCAGCAGACCTAGCTTCCTGCCGGGCTAAGAAGTTTTCCAGATAGCTGGTGGACTTGAGCCTGGAGAGCGGCGACTGGCTGTTTCGCCGATGGGATGACAGGATTGCCGCATAGCCTCGCTGATAGCTTTCCGGCGGTGGCGGCACAAGTTTTTGAGCAGCGATGAATATGGTGATGCCTCTACAGGTATCGGGATTGGGAATCATATCGCCCTCGCCAGCGGTTACGGTGAGCCTCAGGCGGGCATTGATGAGATTATTGGCTTTTAAGACGTCATGGCAGGCTTTCTCCAGGTCGAAAGCGGTCAGCTTGTGAGCTATGTTCAGCACCTCAGCTCCATGGTGTAGCCTTGCCAGATGGCGGTCAAGGCGAAAGAGTGAACCACCATAAGAGCGCATGGTCTCAAAGATGCCATAGCCGTAAAGGAAGCCGTGGTCAAAGGGCGATAGCTTAGCCTGAGAGCGGGGAATCAGTTCGCCGTTAAGGTAAATAATTTCTTCCATTTGTGGACTCTAGTGCCATAAGGGGTCGGTGAAGTGGAGGAAGTTAGCCAGCAAGTCGTGCCCTGCTTCGGTGAGTATGGATTCGGGGTGTATCTGGGCTCCTTCAACTACGTAGTGTTTGTGCCTCAGCCCCATTATCTCCCCTTCCTGGGTTCGAGCAGTGACCTTGAGGCAGGAGGGCAGCGATTCAGATTCGATAATCAATTAATGATAGCGGGCTGCCGGGAAAGGGTTCTCTATGCCATGATAGATAGTTTCGCCATCATGGTAGATGAGAGAAGTCTTACCATGTGTTGGTACCGAGGCTCGTCCCACAACGCCGCCATAGACGTGACCGATGCACTGGTGCCCCAGGCAGACGCCTAGGATGGGGACTTTGCCGCCGAAGTGAAGTATTACGTCGTTGGAAATACCAGCCTCCAACGGTGTGCATGGTCCAGGGGAAATGACTATGTGACTGGGGGCAAGTTTCTCGATTTCGGCTATGGTTATCTGGTCGTTGCGATAGACCAGTGGCTCCCAGCCTAACTCGCCCAGATATTGAGCCAGGTTGTAAACGAAGGAGTCGTAATTGTCGATTACCAGTATCATTTTTTGTTTTCACCCTCACCCTAACCCTCTCCCGTCAAGGGAGAGGGGATGAGATTGCCACGCCCTCGATGTACTCGGGCTGGCAATGGCAGAAAGGGATTTGATGGTATCATTTGGTCTCCACAGCCACCCTCGGTGCCAGCCGAAGTGCCTGAATCAGCGCCTTAGCCTTATCCAGAGTTTCCTGGTATTCCGCCTCGGCATTGGAATCGTAGATTATGCCGCCGCCAACCTGGAAATATGCTTTGTTGCCCTTAATTATGAAGGTGCGGATGACTATGTTGAGGTCGAGGTTACGTCCGAAGCTCAGGTAGCCGATGGCGCCGGTGTAGATGCTTCTTCTTGTCGGCTCAAGCTCATCGATAATCTCCATAGCCCGTACCTTGGGGGCGCCTGTGATGGAGCCGCCGGGGAACGAAGCTTTGAGCAGGTCAATGCGGTTCTTGTCTGTACGCAACTTGCCGATAACGGTGGAAGTCAGATGAAAAACAGTAGGAAAGGTCTCGAGTATAGCCAGTTCGGTTACCTTTACCGTGCCATACTGGCAGACTCTACCTAAGTCGTTCCTTTCCAGGTCAACAATCATCACGTTCTCGGCGCGGTCTTTGACGCTATTGACCAGCTCTTGAGCCAGTATGGCATCTTCAGTTGCGTCTTTGCCTCTTGGTCTGGTGCCTTTTATGGGTCGTGTCTCTACCCAGTCGCCGTCTACGTGGAGAAATCTCTCCGGCGAGGTGCTGACAATGGTGACGCCATCGAAGTTGAGATAGCTGGCAAAAGGTGCCGGGTTGAGTTGTCTCAGACGGCGGTAAAGTTCGTAAGGAGGAACGGTCAGCTCGGTCTCGAAGCGCTGGGAGAGATTGACCTGGAAGACATCGCCGGCGGCGATATATTCCCTGACCCTGTCAACAGCCTCCATATAGCCTTCAGGAGTGAAGTTAGATTTGAGCACAGCCTCGGATGGTTTTCTGATGCTTTCTGTGTTCTCTTCAGGTGTGTTGGGGGGGGTCGAAAATAGGCGGTTCTTCATCTCCTCCAGTTGCAGTTCGGCTCTTTTGAGTCTTTTGCTCTTGTCGAGTTCGGGGAAACCTGTGGAGGCGATATAAGTCCTGTTTTCCAGATTGTCGAAAACAATGACAGTGTCATAGAAACCGAAATAGCTTTCCGGTAGTTTCAGGTCATCTATAGCTGTGGCGGGGAGACGTTCGATGAAGTGGCAGAGGTCATAGCTGAGATAGCCCACAGCACCGCCACAGAATGGAATTGGTGATGGGAAAGAGTCCAGCCGATATGTCTCCAATAGCTTGCCCAGAATGTCGAAGGGATTGCCCTCTTTGTTCTCTTGCTTACCTTGTCTTGTAAGCCTGACCTGATTGCCTCGGCTATTCATCACTAGAAATGGGTCGGTTCCGATAAAGGAATATCTACCTAGCCTCTGGGGGTCCATGCCGCTATCGAGGAAAAAGCTGTGAAGCTGGTTGTAGAATAGCTCGAAAACCTCCGGTGCAGTTAAGGGTATATGGATTTCTTCAATCAGCGGGTAACGTTCCATTGTGTAGTGTCCTATAAGCCCCTATTATCTCTCCAGCACTTTCTTCATGGTGATTCCGATTTCAGCCGGGCTGGGGGCTATGGTAGCTCCAGCAGCGGCTAGGGCTGCCATTTTATCCTGGGCTGTGCCTGAGCTGCCGCTGATAATAGCTCCGGCGTGCCCCATTCTCCTTCCCGGTGGGGCTGTGGCTCCGGCAACGAAAGCGACCACCGGCTTGGTCATCTTCTCTTTGATAAATCTGGCAGCTTCCTGTTCCGTGGTGCCGCCGATTTCGCCGATAAGTACCACTGCCCTGGTGTCCTTATCTTTCTGGAATAGCTTCAGTATGTCAACGAAAGTGCTACCGGGCATAGGGTCGCCACCGATGCCTACACAGGTGGATTGACCGATACCCAGGCTGGTTAGCTGGGCAACTGTTTCGTAGGTCAGTGTGCCACTGCGAGAGACGACGCCGATGTTGCCCTGTAGATGAATCTCACCAGCCATTATCCCTACCTTGCACTTTCCCGGAGAGATTAATCCAGGGCAATTTGGACCGATAAGTCTGGTTTGTTTTCCCTTGAGATAGTTATGTACTACAACCATATCTGAGACTGGGATGCCTTCGGTGATACATACGACCAGTGGAATACCGGCATCGGCGGCTTCTAGGATGGCATCAGCAGCAAAGGCAGCAGGCACAAAAATCATGCTGTCGTTG
>Ga0233422_10000095_pt1 | contig 48673 bp, 46 predicted proteins | sample Watercolumn_Mata_2_FD_182724 | JGI IMG/M metagenome (GOLD analysis project Ga0233422, IMG submission 182724) | Freshwater microbial communities from Lake Matano, South Sulawesi, Indonesia - Watercolumn_Matano_2014_110_MG | ecosystem: Environmental > Aquatic > Freshwater > Lake | place...
GAATTTCTTCGGGAGTGGCATTGGTAGCAAAATCCCAGTCTTTAACTTCTTTTTCCAAGAGAAGATCGCGCACCGCTCCGCCAACCACAAAAATCTCAAAACCAGCTTTTTCAAAGACATTCATAAAATCTTGGACCTGTTTTGGAAGGGTAATCATGGTAAGATTCTAACATGAAATGGCGCATTTTATCCAAAGGTGGAGATGTGTTGGAAACTTTATTAATAAACCGCGGGATAAAAACAAAAAAAGCGCGGGAAGAATTTCTAAATCCTCCCTCGCCAAAATTTAAACTTGATCTATCTCACGCATATGCGTTAGTTAGGTCAGTGATTAAAAATAAAGAAAAGATTGTAGTGTATGGGGATTATGACGCGGATGGAATTTGCGCCACGGCTATTATTTGGGAATGGTTAAAGAATTTGGGGGCAGATGTTTTGCCTTATCTTCCTACCCGCGAAAAAGATGGTTATGGACTATCCATTGAAGGAATAAAAAATATTGACGCCAAATTAATTATTACGGTGGATAATGGTATTACTGCCCATGAAGCCGTGAATTTTGCCAATTCTAAAAAAATTGATGTTATCATTCTTGACCATCACCAAAAACCTGCTTCGCTGTCAGGCGGGCCAAAAAAGCTTCCTAAGGCTAAGGCTATCATTTGGACAGATAAATTGTGTGCTTCAGGAATTGCTTATTTTGTAGCTAAAACTTCGGTATCTACAATGAACTATGAACTTCGCGCTACGAACTCGTGGTTAGAACTAGCGGCCATTGCCACCATCACGGATTTACTTCCCCTGACGGGAATTAACCGGTCCATTGTTAAATATGGTTTGGAGTCTCTTAACCAAACTTCTCGCGTGGGGTTAAAAGCTCTTTTTGAAGCGGCGGGAATAGAAAAAATTACTCCGTACGAAATTGGTTATATGATCGGGCCTCGGTTAAATGCCTCTGGAAGGATTGACAGTGCGCTGACGGCTTTACGATTGCTATGTACCCATAATAAAGAAAAAGCGCGAGAATATGTGCAAATTCTTAATCAATTAAATAAAGAGAGGCAGGAAATGACAGAGGAGATGACGATACACGCAAAGCAAAAAGTAGAAAGTAGAAAGCAGAAAGAAAAAATAATTATCATTGATCACGAAAGTTATCATCAGGGGGTGATTGGTCTTGTGGCCGGAAAGTTGGTAGACCAGTTTTATTTACCGGCGATTGTCATTGCTAAAGGGCAAGAAGTAAGCAAAGCGTCTGCGCGGTCTATTTTCGGTTTTAATATTATTGAAGCGATCAGATCGTGTGAAAGTTTGTTAATTAACGCTGGCGGGCACCCTATGGCCGCGGGGTTTAGCATTGAAACTAATAAAATTTCAAATTTTAAATTTCAAATTTCAAATTATGCCCAAAGAAATATTTCTGCGGACACTTTACGACGATCGTTGAAGATTGACCGCATTTTAGAATTACAGGAAATTAATATGAATTTATATCAACAAATAGTGCAAATGGCCCCGTTTGGGATGGGTAATCCCGAACCAGTATTTGCCTCTTCCGGGATAATTCAAAACTTGCGAACCGTGGGGGCGGAGGGCAAACATTTGAAATTGGCAATTGATGATTTTGACGCTATTTTTTTCAACGGCGGCCATTTTTTGCCCCAACTAAAAATAGGTCAAAAAATAAAGCTAGCTTATTCCTTAGCCCTGGATACTTTTAACGGGAACAATAAGTTACAATTAAAAGTGAGGGACTTGCAACTTTAGCGGCCTTTTTTAGGGATTGAAGTAACTTTGTTCCCACGAGCAAAGACTTCTTCAATTGGCACATGATCAAAATTTTTGTTTAATCCTAGATGGACAATTTGTCCTCCTGTTTGTTGTTCTTTTCTTAATTGTGCCCACAGATCTCTTTTTTCATTAGGGCTTGCATGGTATTCCACAAATTGTCCGTCTGGCCTCTTAACGAGAACAATTTCACATGGGCCATTAGAGTCAGTGAGCATTCCTCCTTGTTGGAATGATGTTACTTCCATACCCAGATTTTATCTTCTTGAAGTAGGCTTATGCAAGAGGTAAACTTAAATTGTGGAGAGAACTTTAATAAAAGATACGATTGATAGGGTTGGCCAGAAAGTTTTAATAAATGGTTGGGTGAGCGTTCGGCGCGATCATGGAAAAATTGTGTTTTTGGATGTTTGGGACCGAAGTGGCACTGTTCAAGTAGTTTGTAATGACTGTCCGGCAGATACCGGAGACGCGGTAGAAATTACCGGATTGGTTAAAACTCGACCGGAAAAACTAATTAATCAGAAACTGGAAACGGGGAAGATTGAACTAGAGGCTCAAGAAATAAAAGTTTTAGCCAAATCCGAAACTTACCCCTTTGATATGGGCAAAGAGGAATTAGATCTAGAGTTGCCCACCCTTTTGGATCACCGGTCACTGACTTTAAAACATCCAAAAGTTCAGGAAATTTTTAAAGTTCAGGAAACAATTTTAGAGGCGTTTCGAAAAACGGCTAAGGAGTTAGGTTGCACAGAAATTATTGTACCCACTATTTCTGCATCCGCTACTGAAGGCGGAGCAGAAGTATTTTTTGTAGATTATTTTGGCCATAAATGCTACCTCACTCAAAGTCCGCAACTTTATAAACAGATGTTAGTGCCGGTTTTTGAACGGGTGTTTACTATTTCCAAAGCTTACCGCGCCGAACCGTCAGTTACCACTCGTCATTTAACAGAGGCAACTCAAATGGATTGTGAATTTGGTTTTGTAAATTTTGAGACCCTTTTAAATTTATTAGAAAAGGTGGGAATAGAAATGTTAAAAGCGGCGGAGACTCATCAGTCGGTACCCAAAGTAAGTTACGGCAAAATCCCTCGGTTAAAAATGCGTGAGGTTCAAGAGATTATTTATAAAGAATTTGGGCGGGATGTTCGAAACGAAAAAGATTTGGGGCCGCAAGACGAAATAGATATTTGTGCGTGGGCGTTAAAAAATTATCGCAGTGATTTTGTCACGGTTACTCACTACCCAACCAAAAAACGAGCATTTTACACCATGCCTGATCCGGTAGATCCGGAATACTCGCTAAGTTATGACTTGCTTTTCCGGGGGATGGAAATTCTTTCCGGGTCGCAGCGGGTTAATGATTATGGCCAGTTAGTAGCGGCCATAAAAGATCGCGGCATGGATCCGAAAAATTTTGAAATGTATCTCATGGCTTTTGAATATGGGATGCCGCCGGAGGGAGGGTTTTCGTTTGGTTTGGAGCGGCTGACCATGAAAGCGCTAGAGTTAGTCAATGTTCGCGAGGCCTCTCTTTATCCTCGGGATATGGAAAGAGTGGATTTTAGGTTATGTGGCAAAAAGGTTAGAGATGTTTTTGGAGAAATTAGAGATTTATTAGATAGCAACAAAATTGGCTATCAAGTTTTTGAGCACGAAGCCGTCTTCACTAGCGAGCAAGCGGCAAAAGTTCGGGGGACGGAGTTAAAACAAGGAGCTAAAGCTTTAGTGATGTTTGGTGATGATAAACCCTTAATGGTTGTCTTGCCCGCGAATTTAAAAGTGGACACGACCCAATTTAAAAAAGAAAACAAAGTAAAGGATTTGCGTATGGCGTCCGCTGAAGAAGTGGAAAAGCTTACGAGCACAAAAGTTGGAGCAGTGCCGCCGTTTGGCAATTTATTCAATTTACCTTTGTTTGTGGATAAAAAAATGGGAGAAAACGAAGAAGTTGCGTTTAACGCTGGTGAACATACAAAGTCTATAAAGATGAAATACGCAGATTTTGAAAAAGTAACAAATCCCGTGATTGGAAATTATTCTTCAGCAGGTTAAAATAACCTCGTGGCGATTGAAGTTGATCAGTCGGGAAAGGTTGAGGATACAAGTAAGGATACGGTTGTTGCGTATTCTAATGACACGCAATATGCAGTGCTGGTTACTAGAAAAGTAAAAAGGCAAATTCAGGAGTTTTTTCGTCTCAAGGGGCTAAATAGATTGTTTACTTACTTTTTGTTTTCTTATGTTTTATATAGAGTTTTGGTTAAGATGGCCAAAACCCAGCGGATAACTGTAGATGTAGAGTATCCAGGAAAAGAGGATTTAGTTCGTAAATTAACAGGAGTATTTTTTAAGCAAACTAAAAAGAAAGCACCTGAATTTAATTTTGGTCATATTGGTAATCATCCAAGAGCTCATTATGCTGCCAAAAATGTTTTAGACAGAAAAATCGTGGCTAACGAGAAAATTCTTCTCACCGAAGTATTTGAAGCAACAAAAATAGCCGATGGGCATTTAAGAGAATGTTTTTCAACTCTGGTCGATGCTCAACCTCGGCTAATTGCTGTTAGTATAACTAAAAAACGCAAAAATGTCAAGATTTAAAAAAATATCAAGAGGAGTTTCCTTGATAGTTTTACTTCTTTCTGTTTTATTTTTACCCGGGCAGGAAGGGCGGGTTTTGTCTGCAGAGGTTGTTCCGGAAATAAAAGTTACGGCGTTGGATAATTTTCAACCCAGTTTTTATCCGCGAAAAATTTATTTGGAAGAAGCGCCGAGTGTTTGGGCTGTAGCGGCGGTGGTTCGTGACAGCGAGTCAGGAACCGTTCTTTATAGCAAAAATCCGCAAACAATTTTGCGCCCCGCATCAATTACCAAACTAATGACGGCATTGATAGCTTTGGATTATTATCACCCTGACCAAGTTTTAATGGTTAAACGGTTAGCGCCCACAAGGGGAGAGTCCGAAATGGGGCTAGCAGTCGGTGATCAAGTGACAGTAACCAATCTTCTTTACGGATTACTCGTCCCCTCGGGCAATGACGCGGCTTATACTTTAGCGGACAATTATCCTGGAGGAGTTGAAAACTTTATTTACTCAATGAACAAAATGGCCAAAAATTTGCACATGGAAAATACTCATTTTGCTAACCCTAGTGGGTTAGACCAAGATAACCACTATTCAACGGCTTGGGATTTGAGTTTACTGGCTGTCGCCGCAACCAAAAATTCTTTTGTGACCAAAGCTGTGGCTACTTATGGGATTACCCTAACTGACGCCACTGGACAAAAATCTTATCCTGTAAAAAACGTCAACCAATTTTTAGGGTATTTACCCGGAGCCGATGGAATAAAAACCGGATTTACGGATTTAGCAGGGGAATGTTTAGTGGCCTCCGTCTCGCGGGATAATCATAAAATAATTTCCGTGGTGTTAAAAAGTGCGGATCGGTTTTATGATAGCGCGCGATTGTTAGAATGGGTTTACCGGAATTTTAGTTGGACAAATTTTAATGAAAATTAAAACTAAATCAGCCAAACAAACCCGAGAGTACGGCAAAAAATTGGCCAAAAAAATTGCTGGCGGCGGGACCGTGTGTTTATCCGGAGATTTGGGGGCCGGTAAAACTACTTTAGTTCAAGGCGTAGCCGAAGGGTTAGAAATAAAAAAGCGAATAAATAGCCCCACTTTTATTGTGGCTCGAAACTACCGTAATTTTTGGCATATTGATTTGTACCGCGTTCCCGACGGGCAAGGTTTGGGGTTGGAAGATATTTTTAGCGATTCCAAAAATATTGTTCTGATTGAATGGCCGGAAAAAATTACTCATTTGTTGCCAAAACATTATTGGGAAATTAAAATTACCACGGTTTCCGAAACAGAAAGGGAAATTCATGAAATTATTCATTGATACCACCTCTAATCAGCAAACAGTTGTTCAATTAGGTCGTCAAATTTTAAGACAGAATTCCCGGTTGTGGCACTCGCAAGTAGTTTTACCCATGATCGAGAAGTTATTAAACCAACAGAAGAAAACCTTAAAAGACATTTCTAAAATTGAAGTTAAAACGGGACAGGGAAGTTTGACGGGGATCAGGGTTGGACAAGCGATCAAGCAGGCCTTAGATTTTGCCCTAGGGTTAGAAACTAAAACTTGACCTTATAGTCTTATAGTGCTATACTATTAGTAATATGGACTTATTCAAGAGAGTTTTGGGCCTTGTTGTAGCCGCGTTAGTTTTAGTCGTGGTAGTTTTGGCCGCTCGTTGGACCGGCGAAAAGATTCGCGAAAGATTTTTATTTCCAGCTAAGCCGCCAGTGACCGTTTACCAACCGGGTAATTCTCAAAATAATTCTTCGTCTGAAAAATCCAAAACGGCTACTTATTCGGCCATTCCCCAAACCGGGCCGGAAAGTTTTGGTTTGGTCATGGCCGCAGTTTCCGCGCTGGGAGGTTTATCCTCGCTTTATTTGGCCAAAAAATCTTCTTGATATAGATTGTTCTCCTTGACAACCCTATAAAATAAATTCTAATATCAAAAAGCCAGTTCTGCCTTGTTGAAAAAGTAAGTATGTTGGGTATCTTGCTTGGGGAAGATTTTAGAAAAACAATAGTAGCCGGTCTTTGTTAGGCTGGCCTTTTTTATGCAAATTTTGACTTGAAGGGAGGTGAAAAAATGAAGAAAATTTTATTATCTTTGATGACAATTGCGGTTGTTGCTGTGGTAGGAATTGGCGCCGCTAGGGCTTATTTTTCAGATACGGAAACCAGTGTTGGAAACACAATCAACGCTGGCACGATTGATATTTCTGTTGATGGGCAAAACCCTTGGACCAAAACTTACACCGAGCAGTGGTCGGACATGAAACCAAGTTACGATCGGACAATGACTTTTCCGATTAAAAATGTTGGTGAAAATCCATTAGTTTTGTGGAAAAGAATTGTTGTTACAGATCGTCTCGATGGAGTAGAGTCTGAACCAGAGTGTGTTGCCGAAGGGGGGACTTGGGGAAATCCTTCAGGGCCTTGTAGTGGAGGGACGCCTAAAGATGACCTTGATAGCGTGATTAACTATCAGATGGTTTTTGGTGGAACTACAGTTATTGATAAGGCTTGGGGGGTGAAGATGAAAGATGTTGGTACTCTTTGGGTTCCCCTAGGGAAACTTACTCCAGGGCAGGAACTGACCATGACCTAGCTTTACCATATGGATGAGACGGCCGGGAATGAGTATCAAGGTGATCAATTGAAATTCAATATTGAACTTTATGCGGAACAACTTGATGCACCGGGTCCGGCTCACACCACGAGAGGTGTTGTTCTAGACAACAAAGATGTTGCCGCTGATTGGGTTCCCTTGGTTGATGGTCGATTAGGACTTTTGACTTGGGATCTAGTAACTGGGAATTATCGACTGCGGGCTTGGGGTCTTGACGCGGGTGCTTACAAAGTTAAGTTCTATGACACGACAGAACACGATATAAGCACAGCTCAAACCGCGGTTGGCGGAAAGCTTGATTTCACTGGTAACTACGCTAATTTTGGTGTGAATCCCAATGCCAAGTATTGGTTAAGATACGAGTGGGACAATGCTAAGACTCTATTTGAGTCCAACCTAGTGAACTAATTTAATATTTAGTTTGCTGGTTTTTTGGGAGTCAAAATGGCGCGCGCGTTGTTTTGGCTTCCTGTAAAGCCGTATGAAGTGGTTGAAGATTATCAGAGCTGTTCTTTATTACAGTTTATGTTTGTTTCTGATTGTTGTGGCCGTAACGATTACTTTCTCAATTTTTAAAACTCCTTGGGGCTACCAACTTTTTGTTGTTCAGTCGGGATCTATGGAGCCAGCAATAAAAACCGGATCTGTGGTTTTTGTTTCGCAAGCAAAAGATTACAAAGAGGGAGACATGATTGCTTATACAGCCACGACTTTTAGGGATGTTGTTACGCATAGAATTATTTCGGTTATGAATGATGAAAGAGGGCAAAAGTTTTCCACAAAAGGGGATGCCAACAATTCCCCAGACCCAACACCTGTTACCAAAGACAAAATTTTGGGTAAAGTATCCTGGCCGATTCCTTATGTGGGGTATCTGGTTAGTTTTGCAAAAACTCAAATGGGCCTGATTGTGTTAGTAATTATTCCCGGGACATTGATTGTTTATAGCGAACTGATGGCCATTAAGAATGAAGCAAAACGTTTGATTGCCCAGAGACGTCAAGGCAAATTAACACCAGTTGAAGAGGTTGAGGAAGAAATTGCGGAAAAAATTGTTGTGATTGAGAAAAAATTGAAAAAGAAAACATGATTAAAAGGTTGATTTTGTTAATTTTGGTGGTGTTTCTTGTTTTTGCCCGTGACAATATTAGTTTTAGCCGGGCAAATTTTTTTGACGAAGAAAATTCTCCTGAAAACACAATGGTCGCAAGTTGTTGGAGTCCGCCGTCGATTCCGGTACTTTTGTATCCGGCCAATAACACTTTTGTTGGGGGGGGTTCGGCTTGGGACCTAAATCCCTATTTTGATTGGGGAGGCTCTCGGTTAATGTGTCCGGCGGCAGGAGCAATTAGTTACCAGTATGAGGCGTATAGTGACGCTGGTTTGACAACTTTGTATTATGCTTCCGGTTGGTTGTCTAATTCTACTGTTTCTGTTTTTGGGATGCCGGACGGAACCTACTACTGGCGAGTAAGAGCCAAAGATGGAGCAGGATACACGAGTGATTTTAGCGTTCCTTGGCTGTTAACTATTGACAGAGCGGCTCCTGCGGCACCCACTTTATCGGTAACTGGGTCATGGTTAAAGTCAGTTGAAGAAAAAATTACTAACGGTGATTTTGCCAACGGTTTAACTGGTTGGACAACTAGTGGGGATGTGGCTACAAAGTCTTCAGAAACAATTACCGGGGCGACTCCATCAGCCTCAATAACCGTTACGCCGCTAGAGGGAACAAACATGGTAAGAATCGGAAAGACTTCAGGGGTCTCTGGGAAGATGGTTTGGGAAAATCGTCTGATGCAATCTTTTGATTATGGGGCCAAAAGCCTGTCACTTAATTATAATTTGTTTTCTCGAGACTGGGGGACTTATGACGATCCGGCATTTTTTATTCGGCTAAACGGCCAACAAATTTTTGCTTCTGCTTCTGCAGCAATTGATCCGCTTAATCAAAATAACGACGGAAAGGCCCGTAATACCGGTTGGCAAAAGTTTTATTTTGATTTAAGCGATCTGGCAGACGCGGGAAAATTAAATTTGGCTCTTTATGCAGGAAATACTAACGACACAGACAATCAATCTTGGGTTTATATTGATAAGGTTACCACTTATTTTGTCTCTGCGCCGGCTCATGCAATTTATCACTTAACTGGGGGAGCGGATGGTGTTGGCGGTTCTGGATTTGACCATTATGAGTACAGGGTTGATGGTGGTGGATGGCAGGCAACAACTGATAGTTTTCCTCTTACTACCGGCGGGCTCCATGCAGTTGAATTCAAATCGGTTGACCGAGCTGGAAATAGTAGCGCTATCTCTTTGATCAAAGTAGTTACTGACACAGTTTTTCCGTCGACGGTGACAGATTTGGCGGCCCCGGGTTTACCTGGGGTAAATTACGTGGTTTTAACTTGGACCGCCCCGGGAAATGACGGGACAAGTGGCCGAGCTTCACAATATGATGTTCGGTATCTTCCAACGATAGATCCAGTTGCCTGCTCTGATTTTAATTTTGATACCGCGACAAAAATTGACAAAGTTCCTGCCCCCAAAAATTATGGAGAGGCGGAAACTCTAGAGGTTTTGGGGTTAAATCAAAATCAGGACTATTGTTTTGCCCTTAAGGCAGCTGACGAAGCTCCTAATTGGTCTGGCTTTTCTAATCTTGTGGCAGTTAAAACTGCCGTCGGTTCAGACATTAACGAAGGAGACCTTGTTATTAACGAACTAATGTGGATGGGGACAGCCACCGGTTCGGCGGATGAGTATCTAGAGCTTCGTAACATGACGGACAGAGAGATATTGTTAGACAATATTAAGTTGACAAAACTTAGCGGAGACATGATCACGGCGGATAAGTTTACTGGGAAAAAAATTACTCCAAAAGGGTATTTTCTTATTTCTAATTGGGCTTCATCCTCTTCGGCTTTAGCCCAAAGTGTGGTCTCGGATTTAGTGACAACTTCTCTAGAACTGTCCAATAATGCTTTAGAGATTAAGTTATATAACGGCGCGGATTTAATTGATACCGCCGGTAATGGTTACGAACCATTTGAGGGATTATTTGGCGGGGGAAAGTATTATTCCATGGAGCGAACCGCGGTTCCGGGATTGGGACACGAGCCTTTAAACTGGTACACCTGTATTGACAGCGTTTCCCACGCGGATTTTTTTGACACAGAGTCAATCGGAGATGAACGGGGGACGCCAGGGGCCCAAAACCGATCGGAAAACGAACCGTTGGCGCATCAAAAGTTGTTATCTCGGGAACCAAAGATAAATCTTACTTTGTCTGATGATAAAAGAATTGCCACCGTTGGGGCTGCCAACCTAACGAATTACAAAAAATTAAGTTTTGAATTAATTTACGATTCTGATTTGGCCCCACAAGGAGTTGTGGGCGAAACTGATTTGTCAGGTGACCTGTTTGTGAGAACTATTGTTTTGGGAACCTGTTCTACCGGAGGAACCTGTGTTTACCACGAGAACGCGCGCAATTTTCAGTTAAAAATAATTCTTGATGGCACGAAAGAAGTAGTGAGTAGTAAGTAGTAAGAATTATGCAAAATTTAAAAAAATTTTTTCTATCGTTTTTAGTTTTTGTGATGCTTAATTCTTATTGCTTAATTCTTAATTCTCCTTCGTTGGTGTGGGCGGTAGATTTGAGTGTGACCTGCGACGGTTCTTCCTGTAATGTGACGCCAGGTGGTCAGGCGGCGCTGTTTTCTGAAAATAATATTTTACCTGGGCAAAGCTTTACCCGGAAAATTACGGCAGTAAATAATGGCCCAGATAATTGCAATTTGCTTTTGGATACAAAAAACGAGATTGACGTGGATAATTTTACCCCTGTTTTGTTTACCGTTATCAAAGATGGCGGATCAGATTTGTACGGAATTCGGGACGGAACGAAAGCCAGCAGTGTTAAAAATTTGGATGATGTCTTTAGCGCCGGGTGGATAAGTTTAGGAAGTGTTGGGGTTGGGGGAACAAGGATTTACGACTGGACGATTACGATGAATCCTTTAGCGGGAAATGAATATCAGGCCAGAGAGACAACTTTTGATTTTGACATAAATTTCTCTTGTGGTGTTCCATCAAACCCGTCAAATCCTGGCAGTCCTTCAAATCCTTCGGCCCCAACTTGTTCTGACGCTACACCGGGAGCACCAACAAATTTAGTGGCGATTCCCGGAACCGTCGGACAAGTAATTTTATCTTGGTCGCCACCAAGTGCTGGGCCTTACACTTATTTTTTAGTTGCTTATAGCGATAGCCCTTCTTGGCCGCCCAAGTGGGGGAACCCCAATGTAGGCAATGTTACGAATTACACCGTTTCTGGGTTGGGGACCGGTTCATATTGGTTTTGGGTCAGGTCAGGAAATGGTTGCCAACCTGGGCCTTATATTGGACCAGTGGCAATCACAATTGCCGGGATATCAGGCGTTGTTGGTCCGGCAGAAGGTTTTTTACCAGGTGTTTTGGGCGAGCAAGAAAATTTAAACACCGTGGCAGCTACGCAAGCGGCCGAGGTTCGTGAAGTCAAAGGAGCCGCCATTTGCAAATGTTTTTGGTGGCCAATTTTGCTTTTAGGCATTTTGGCAGAAATTGTTTATTTGATTTTGGGAAAGGTGTTGCATAAGAAGAATGGGATTTTTCCTTTAGCGATTGCTCTAATCACTTTTGCTGCTTTTTGGTACTTCAACCGAAACTGTCCCTGGATTTTGTGGCCGTGCCGGTGGTTTTGGCTTCTTGATTTGATTATTTATCTTTTAACAGTGGGAATTGCTAAGAAATTCTTGCGCGAAAATTAATTTTTGGTGCTACAATGGTTGGTAATGAAATTTATTGAGGCGCTTCTGCATTTTTTTACGCCGCGGTCAAGCAATAATCATAAAGCCAAAGCGCTTCATGTGGTTTCGCTATCTACTTACATTTCTCTCTTATTAGTTTTTCAGATAATTTTAACGGGGTTGGCTCGATTTTCGCCTGGAGTATTAGGTTACGCTAGTAATATTACCACGATGGATTTATTAAAGTTTTCTAATGAAAAACGGCAAAGCGCTGGGGTTTCAGAGTTGGTTTTAAATAGCCAGCTTTCTGCCGCCGCGGCGGCCAAAGCGGCGGATATGTTTACCAATCAGTATTGGGCGCACACTTCGCCGGCGGGGCGCAATCCATGGTCATTTATTACCAACGCTGGTTATACCTACCTTTTTGCCGGAGAAAATTTGGCGCGGGATTTTGGCGATTCTAGGGGAGTAGTAGAGGCGTGGATGAATTCCCCTTCGCACAAAGAAAATTTGTTCAACAGTCGTTACCAAGACGTAGGGTTTGCGGTCGTTAATGGCAAGTACAATGGCTACGAAACTACTTTGGTCGTGCAAATGTTCGGCACTAGGCCGTCAGGAGTTGCGACGGTAGAAGAAAGCGTGCAACCACAAACGCAAATTTTAGAAGAAAAATCGGTGACCGCTAGCGGCGGTGGGATAGTTTTAAACACGCAAAATAAAAATTTCCCGCCAAAAATTGATGTTTTTGGAGTGACGAAAAATGTTTCATTAGCTTTAACAATTGGATTACTAATTATTCTTGGGATTGATGGAATTTTGGCTTACCAGCGCAAAGTAGTTCGGCTTTCCGGCCACAATTTTGCCCATCTAGTCTTTTTGCTAACGTTACTTGTAGCTCTTAATTTAATAGGAAGAGGGGTAATTTTATGAAAGCGCACCACGTTATTCGTCACGGTTTAGACTTTTCTCTGCTTTGCCTAATTATGATTTTTGGTTTAGGTGGTCTAGTTTACTATCGTTTTGACACCGCCGCCCAAATTGCCTGCGTCCTTCTTATGTCCGCCCTTTATGTTATTTGGGGGGCCATTCACCATTTCCACGATGGTAATTTGACAGGGAAAATTGTTTTGGAGTATGTGATTATTGCCACTTTGGTCAGTTTTATTCTCATAGTTTTTTTGTTGAGGGTGTAAAGCTAGGTGTTTTAAAGCGGCGATCGCTAATCGCCGGATATTGACAAAAACGGCGATCGGCGATATCATCTATTTATGAATAACATTTTATATCTTTTTAATCCGTGGTGGGAAGGGAAGAAGTTTTTTACTGGCATAGCGCGAGAAAAATATCTCGCGGAAATAAAGAAAAATTTAGATAACAAACAAGCGCTTTTGGTTGTTGGTAGCCGACGGGTAGGGAAAACAGTTTTGATTCATCAAGCAATCCAGTTTCTTTTGGATCGCAAAGAAAAACCAGAAAAAATAGTTTATCTACCTCTAGACCACCCTAGTTTGCAGGGGCGAAAAATTCTTGATCTTTTGCGGGAAGTGCGGGAACTTCACGGTTTGGCCATGTTCGAAAAAATTTTTCTGTTTTTGGACGAAGTACAATTTTTGCCGGATTGGGAACAGGAAGTTAAAGCTTTGGTAGATTTTGAAAAAGTTAAGATTTTTGTTTCCGGTTCCGCCACCACAAAAATTTTATCCAGAGGGACATTTTTGACAGGTCGAACATTAACTTTTGTTATTAAACCATTTGATTTTAGAGAATTTTTACAGTTTCAAAACAAGGTCATAGAAAAGACCGATCAGGCTTTAAAAAACAGTTTGTTAAAAAAATTTTTGCAAGTTGGCGGTTATCCGGAATATGTGCAAACGCAAAACCCCTTGTATTTTTCAGACTTGATAACCAATGTAATAAACAAGGATATTGCCAACCTTTTTCCGGTAAAAAATCCCGGGTTAGTTTTGCAACTTTTAAATTTATTGGCTGACAGGGTAGGAACACAAACCAGTTTGACCAAGTTGGGGGCAGTTTTGGATTTAACTAAAGACACGGTTAAAGACTACATTTATTATCTCTCCTCCACATTTTTAGTTTCAGAACTGGGAAAATATTCTTCCTCAAGAAACGCCACTGTTTATTCCCCAAAAAAATTTTATTTGTTGGATGCGGGGCTACTTTTTAATTTAAGCGGCAAATTAAATTTGGGAACGGCAACCGAAAATTTAGTTTTTCAAAAATTTGCCGGGTTGCCAAAAACCGGATTTTATTTTGAAAACCAGAAAGAAATTGATTTTCTGGCCAACGGCCAAGCTTATGAAGTTAAGTACGAACTTTCAGATTTAGGTTGGGAAAAGTTGGCTGGACAGATTAAAAAATTGCCGGCCGGAAAGTTTGAGAAAATTACTGTTCTGACCACCACCTTGCGCAAAAAAGAAACAGTGAATGGGATAAAAATTGATTTTGTCTCTCTGGCGGATTTTTTGAGTTAATGTGCAAATAACTGGGGCGCCATCCACCATTTCTATGATGGCAACTTGACAGGGAAAATTGTTTTGGAATACGTGACTATTGCCACTTTGGTCGCTTTTGTATTGACAATCTTTTTACTTAGAGTATAATGCTCTAAGTTATGTTTAAGCCTCGGTCAACGAGTGAGGTTGCTGGAAGTAATGATATATTGATGAAGTTGTGGCGTAATGATGGTTGTATGATGGGATGCGGTCTCTTCGTGGTGGGAACTTTGGCCCTTTTGTGTATTGGGAATGTGCTTGCTAGCGGATTTATTAAACCATAAAAAATATAGTATGCCGGATAAATTACGACCAAACACCTTGTTCCAGCCAGCAAAACTAAACGAGTTGAGGGGGGGGGCAATCTAGTAGACTAAATCTTTCTGTTGCGGAAGCGGAACAAAGAGAAAAAGACAAAGATAGCAGGGCGATTTTAGCCGCAATGGGTGGAGGGTGTGCGTGGTTTTTCGGTTGGATCGCCGCATTCCTTTATCTTCCGGAAATATTGCCAGCTGAATTCGCTGGCCCGGTTCGGTGCGTTTCCCTTTTAACTGCTTTTGCTCCAGGTGCCGCCATGATGATGAGTGGGCATGACTAGTGCCTTATTACCGGGCGAGTTTTGCGCGGGTTGCCTTCTCGTCCTACATACCAACCCATTACAACTACCGCAGTGATTATAGTAACAAAAAAAACAACTGTGGGGTCAATGGACATGTTTCACCCCTCTTTCTTTAAGCAATAGAACTCCAATTATCCAAGAGGCCAGAGTCAAAATTATTCCAAAGGAGATTATCTTGGAGTCACGGTTTTGCGTGACAAGCTGGCCAAAAACTAAAGCAACAACCGTAAAATTGCCAAGATCAAGAATTTTTTCTGCCACGATTTCTCGCTGTTTCATTAAATTTAGAGTAGCAAGTTTTTCTCCACTTTTCAATTTCATTATGATTTCCGGAAAGTAAGATTTCCGGCACTTTCCAACCGTTAAATTCTTCCGGGCGGGTGTACTGCGGAAATTCAAGATAGTGACTAGGTTTTAGGTTCTGGTGACTAGAGAATGATTCAATTTCTATCGCTTCTGGTTTAGTTAGAACACCGGGGATTAGGCGAGTGACGGCGTCAATAATAACCATAGCCGGGATTTCCCCGCCGGTTAAAACATAATCTCCAATGCTGATACTTTCATCAACCAAGTATTCCCGAACTCGCTCGTCCACCCCTTCATAATGGCCACAAATTAGAATCAACTGGTCTAATTGGGAAAATTGACGAGCCTTTTTTTGGGTAAACTTTTCTCCTCTTGGATCAAGTAATATTTTTCTAACCGCTAACCGCTTACTGCTAACTGCTTGTAACGCGTTGAAAACAGGTTCTACTTTTAAAATCATTCCCACTCCTCCCCCATACGGTTTATCGTCCACCGATCCTCTTTCGTCCACGGCCCATTTTCTCAAATTGTGATAATTAATTTGAACTAACTTTTTGTCTTGCGCCCGTTTGATAATACTTTGATCAAACGGCCCAGTAAACATTTCTGTAAAGAGGGTAATAATATCAAAAGTCATGTGTTATACTGCCATTATATGAATAAAAAACCAAGAATTGTAGTGGGCATGGTGACTTATAACGAAGCGGCAACGATTGGGAAAATGATTGATGTTTTGGTGGGACAGGAATTTCCGAAAATTAAAAATCACGAAATGATCCTTCTAGTTATTGATGACTATTCTCCGGATGGCACAGGAAAAATTGTCCGCGAGAAAATGAAAAAATACAAAAACATTTTTATCTCCGAAGATGTTAAAAAGGGCTTGGGTCCCGCATATAAGCGTGGTTTTAAATACGCTATTGAAAAATTGAGGGCCGGTGCTGTCATGGAAATGGACGCCGATTTTCAACATGACCCCAAAGATGTTAAACGATTTGTGGCGGAATTTGATAAGGGGGCGGATTATGTTATTGGTTCGAGATATATTTCTTCGGGTTCTATCCCAAGCCAGTGGGGGTTTGATCGAAAATTTTTATCTGTGGTTGGGAATTTAGTTTATCGGGTCGGGCTTTTAATGTTTGACATTCACGATTTTACCACCGGTTACCGACTGGCTCGAGTGAAAGGTTTCCTTGATTCCATTAATTTCGAAGAAGTTTTTTCTAAAAAATCATTTACTTATAAAACGTGGTTACTATATGAAATAAAAAAACGCCGCGGTAAGGTAGTGGAAATCCCCATTAAATTTGGTTTAAGAGAAACGGGAGATAGCAAAATGACCACGAATAATATTTTTGATAGTCTAAAATTAATTTTAGATATATGGCGCGCAAGATTGTCATTGTAGCCCCGACTCTTAATGAAGAGGAAAATATCGGGAGTTTTATTGCCGCGGTTCTTCTTCAAAATGTCGAAGTTTTAATTTCTGATAGCCACTCTACGGATAAAACACCGGAGATTGTTAAAGTTTTGGCAAAAAAAGATTCGCGAGTGCATTATTTAGATGTTAAAAAACGGGGTTTAGGTCTAGGTTTAAGTGAAGGAATTGACTATGCCGTCAAAAAAATGGGGGCAGAGGTGATTATAACAATGGAAGCGGATTTATCCTGCAGTCCAGAGCTTCTTCCTCAATTTATCAGAAAAATGGAAAAGCATGACGCGGTTATTGGTAGCCGGTATGTTTCCGGCGGGGGGATTACTAATTGGTCTTGGTGGCGTCGGGGTTTTAGTTTGGGGGCCAATTTAATTTTGCGAATCTTTGCTTGGGCCCCGCGAATGCACGAGTTTACTAATCTTTATAGGGCTTTTTCTAAAGAAGTGTGGCAGGATTTAGCGCCAAAAATTTCTGTCCACAAAGACTGGTTATTTGTCCCCGCTTTTACTTTTGAATTGTTAGACACAAAATTTAAAGTTATTGAACAGCCGATTATTTATAACGACCGTTTTGGCGGTCGATCCAAAATGAAAACTCTCTCTTATACTAAAAATTTGTTACACTACGCTTTACGTTTTCGCTTAAAAAAGCTATCCTTAATTCATGATTAGTTTTTTAAAATTTTTGGTTGTGGGAACAATAGGGTTTATTATCAATACCACGATTTTGGTGCTGGGAGTTCGAGCTGGGTTAAAACCTTCAATCTCTGGCCCGTTGGGGGCAGAGCTAGCAATTCTTTCCAATTTTATTTTAAACAATTTCTGGACTTTTTCGGAAAAGACTTTGACTTCTTGGGAGGTAATTCCAGCAAAGTTTGTTCAGTTTAACATTTTATCACTGGGGTCAGTGGTTATTCAGTTTATTTTCTTAAAAACCGGAGAGATAGTTTTCGGGCTAGACGAATATAAATTGCCGATTTTGGAGTCGCCGAAACTTACTAAAACTCCAATGATTGGAAATATTTTGAAACTTTCCAAACAAATTGTTTATTCAATACCCATTTTTAAGAAGGTGGCAAACAAATTTTCCGCTTATTTTATTTTTTATATTGCCGGAGTAGGAGTGGGGTTGATTTGGAATTTTATTATGTATAGCCAAGTAATTTGGCGATGAAAAAAAATCTCTTCTGGCTGGTATTAATTCTTGTTTTAGCAAGTTTTTTGCGTTTTTACAATCTTTCCGGCTATTTGCAATTTCTGGGAGACGAGGGGCGGGATGCGTTGGTAGTTAAACGGATGATTGTGGACCACCAATGGACCCTCCTAGGTCCCACAGCGTCAGTGGGTGGATTTTACACTGGCCCGGTTTACTACTATTTTATGTTGCCATTTTTATGGCTGTTTCAACTAAACCCTGTGGGGCCAGCGGTAATGGCAGCGCTTTTTGGCGTGGCCACTGTTGCCTTAATTTATTTTTTTGTTAAGGAATTGGTGGGGGAAAAGGCCGGAATAATTGCCGCTTTACTTTTGGCTATGTCACCCAAGATGATCGAAATTTCCCGTTTTTCGTGGAACCCCAACCCAGTGCCGTTTTTTTGTCTTGCGGCAATTTATGCTGTATACAAGCAAAAGATATTTTTGGCCGGTATTTTGACCGGAATTTTAGTCCAGCTTCATTACATTAATGTGTTGTTTGTCCCCATTGTGGGCGTTAGTATTTTACTCTCTTTTTCTTTAAAAGATTGGTTAAAAAAGGGAATAGTTATTATTGTTGGTTTTTTGTCCGGTATTTCTCCTTTTCTTTTATTTGAACTACGCCACGGATTTCCCAATACTAAAAGTGTTTTAGAATTTATTTTTAGAGATGGGGCCACGGTAGCGCCGCGAACAAATAATTTTGTAGAGTTGTTTGTAGAAATTTACCGGCGGACTTTTGAAAACGTCTTTCAAATTTTTGCCTCGCCAGTTTTTAACATAGCAATTTATTTATGCTTAGTTGCCTTTTTGCTTTGGGCGTGGCGGCGGGGACGAAAAATTTTACCGATCTTAGTTTGGTTAGTAATTGGGACCTTGGGTCTAGGCTTTTACCGTGGAACTTTGTACGAACATTATTTCAACTTCCTTTACATTTTACCCTTTATTATTTTGGGAGTGATTTTATCGCGTCATTGGATATTAGCCATAGGAGTTTTGATTTTATTTTATCTTAGCGCGACTAAATGGTTTTTTGGTTCGCCGCCGAATAATTTATTGGTTCAAACACAGGCGGTAGATAAAATTGTTATAGAATTAATAGAAGATAAGCCTTTTAACTTTGCTTTAATTGCTCCGGGAAATTCCGATCACGCGTACCGATATTTCCTCGAAGTTTGGGGTAAAAAACCAGTGGTTATTTTAAACCCGGATTTAGATCCGAAGCGAGAAACTACTACAGGCCAGTTGATTGTAGTTTGTGAACAACAAAACTGCGCCCCTTTAGGTCACCCCCAATGGGAAATTGCTGGCTTTGGCCGAGCAGAAATTGTTCAAGGACGTGAAGGGCCAGCTGGAATAATTGTCTACAAGTTGGTACACTACTACGGGAGCGGTTAGCGGTTAGAGGTTAGGGGTTAGCGAAATAATATGAAACAAATTTTTCTTTCGGTAGTTATCCCTTGTTATAACGAAAAAGAAAATCTTGAGCGTGGAGCGCTCGACCAAGTAAAAGATTATTTGGAAAAACAATCTTACTCGTGGGAAGTAATTGTTGTAAATGACGAATCGCCGGACGGTTCAGGAGAAATAGTCAAGTCTTTTTGCCAAAAAACTTCTGGATTTAAATTGCTGGATATTAAGCATGGAGGTAAGGCCGTTGCCGTTTATAGTGGGATAAAGGAGGCAGTCGGAGAGATTATTCTTTTTACAGATATGGACCAATCTACTCCCATTAATGAATTATCTAAGATTTTGCCGAAATTTAAAGAGGGTTTTGATATTGTGATTGGAAGCCGCGGGTTGGAGAGAAAGAATTTTTCATTCTTTCGCAAATTAGCCTCGTTTATTTTTAAAAATTTTAGAGAAATTTTACTTTCCTCCAAGATCTCTGATACTCAAGCAGGATTTAAGGCTTTTAAAACCTCCGTAGCTAAAGAATTATTTCCCCTGCTTACTATTATAAAAAATGCTAGTCAAGCGAAAGGTTGGACAGTAAGCGCTTTTGATGTGGAACTGTTAACAGCGGCCGTTGTCAGGGGCTATAAAATTGCCGAAGTGCCAATTGTTTGGGAGGATCGCGATGAGTCTATTGCCAAAGCCAAAGAACGTAAAGGAGGAAAGTTTTTCAAGGAGTCTTTGGACATGGCTAAAGAGGTGCTTCGGGTAAAATGCAATTTAATCCTCGGTCGTTACCACAAATGATAATCATATTTTACTTTTTAACACTGTTGGGACTATTAGTTTACTCCTATTCTCAAATTGACCTCAATCTGACACTTTTACAAACCCCGTGGTTTTTATGGTTTCAAAACGCCATGATTCAGTTGGGTTATTTTAGTCGTCCTTTGTCCACCATAATTTTTACCAGTTTAATTGTTTTACTATTTATATTTTATTGGAAATTGCCCGCCCTCGACTCGCCTTGGGCGAGGCCGGGGAGAATTAGAAATTGGAAGTTGGTATTTATTGGGGTTGGACTATTGGCTTTATTGTCATATCCCGCTTTTTCCCACGACTTTTTTAATTATCTTTTTGATGCCAGAATCGTAACCCACTATGGTCAAAACCCATACTTTTTAAAAGCCTTAGATTTTCCTGCCGATTCGTGGGTTCGGTTTATGCACTGGACACACAGGACTTATCCTTATGGCCCAGTGTGGTTACTGATAAGTCTAGCTCCGTCATTATTGGGTCTTGGGAAATTTATTTTAACTGTTTTAAATTTCAAAATATTGTTTGTTGGGGCGTATTTAATTTGTTGCTACATAATTAATAAATTAACCCCCAAAAATTTATGGCTTTTTGCGCTTAGTCCGTTGGTAATCATTGAAGGGTTAGTCTCGCCCCATTTGGATTTAGTTATGTTAGCCTTTGCCTTGCTGGCAGTTCACAGATTCCGTTGGCTAAATTTGCTGTTATCAATCGGAGTTAAATTTTCCACATTAACTTTGGTTCCTATTTTTTTCTTTTCAAAAAAGAAATGGTTTTACGACGGGTTAATTATTGCCTCTTATTTAGGAGCGCTAATACAAGTTTTTACCCGCGAGATTTTGCCGCACTATTTTTTGGTTCCTTTGGGATTTTCGGCTTTGTCAAATAATAAAAAATGGCATTACTTGTCAGTAGTTTTGTCATTAATTTTGTTGTTGTTCCGGTATCTGCCCTTTCTTTATACCGGAGAGTGGGTCACAATTAAATTATGGTCGTTTTAATAATTCTTCTCGGATTGTTTTTTCGGATATGGAATTTAGAATATTTCGCGGGATTTAGTTACGATCAAGAAGTAGCGGCTTTTTGGATAAGGGACTTCATAATCAATCATAAACTGTCCCTTATTGGCCAAGAAATTTCTGTGGGCGGGGTGTTTATTGGCCCGTTTTTTTATTATCTGATGGCTCCGTTTTATTGGTTGTCCAATTTATATCCCCTTGGGGGTAACATCTTTATGGTTGCGGTCTCATTACTAAACATGGTAATGATATATTTGTTCGCCAAGCAAATTTTTAGTCGTTCCTGTGCTTTAATAGCCCTATTTTTGTATTCTGTCCACCCCGGAATTATTACTTTTGATCGAACAGTTGCCCCCTCGGGGATGATTATTTTGCTTTCGACAACCACTGCCTTTATTCTAAACAAAACACGTCGAGCCTCTCGTGACTATTTAATTTTAGGAATAATTTTAGGACTAACTTTTAGTGTTCATCCTACAGTAGTATTGTTAATTCCCATAACCGCTCTTTACTTTTTAGTAAAAAAAAGAAAAATTAAAAATCAAAGAGTTATTTCTAATAGTTGCCCCAATAACAATTTTATTCTCTCCACTAATACTTTTCGACCTTCGTCACCACGGTCTTATTGCTAAAAATGTTTATACCGCGATTTTTTCGGGAACGGGACAAGTAGCATTTAACTTCTTGACTAACTTGTTAGACGTGGCGCACTTACTTCTTGTTTATTGGGCGGGAACCTTAGTTTCTAATGACGCCGTCTTTATTAAAATTCCGCTTTTTGCGTTGGCCATTTGGGTTTTTCTTAAAAGTTCGGGGATAATTCTTAAATTGTGGGTGCTGACTTCCTCTTTAGCCCTAGCAATTTATCCACGACACGTGCCGGAATATTATTTTATGCTTATAACCCCGATTGTGTTGATTTACACCGTGGGGTATTTACAAAAAAACGGTTTAGGTAAGTTGGCGTTAATCACAATTTTGATCGCTTCGGTAGGATTTGGGATTTTAGGTCTAAAAAATAAGGATAATAAATTAGGTCTTTATTATAAAAATGAAGCGGTTAAGTTTATTGCCAATCAGGCAAACAGTCAGCCGGTGACGATTTACTATTCAAACGAACCGGGAGAAAAATTTGGGTTTGACTATTTGTTTTGGTGGCACAAAGTGAAAATTATTGATAACGCTGACCAGAAATTTTTGATTATTGTTCCTGTTTCCTCCAGAATTTATCGGCCCAGTTGGGATTTTGGGCGGATAAAAGTTTACCCCCTGCCAAAAGAACAATAGTTAACAAAGTTATTCACGCTCCAATTTTAAATGACCACGGGTCGTAGTTAAAAATAATTTCATGAGTACCGGGTGGAACGAGGACAGAACGAAACGAGTAATTAGTAATAAAAATTTCTGACGGCTGGCCATCAATCGTGGCTTCCCAACCAGGATAATAATTGTCTGATAAAAATAATAATTGAGGAGTTTTGGTAGAAGCCTGGATGGTAACTTTGTTTGGTTGATAAGAAATAATTTTTGCGAAACCTAAAGATGGAGAGATATTTAATGATAAATTTTTTTCCAGAATAAGAGTTTCTTGTAAATCAAGATTAGGATCGAAAATTTTGTCTAAGATTTTTTGCGGGTCTTTTTCCATTAAATAATTACCAACAAGAAAAGCTCTGGGTAAGGCGTCCTTATATTCATAAGCCTGCCAATTACCAATCACAGCGACGGGGTTAAATAGTGCTGACGGAAACATTTCAGGTGGCGATAAAAGCGATGGAGTATTAGAATATAAAATATTTTTTATTCCTAAAAGCGATAACAATCGCAATCTTCGATAATTTTCCGTCATTGGTTCTATCAGCTCTCCGGAAGCCGTAGCTCGCAGTTGAGACATTATTATCTCAATCCTAGGAAGGTCTTGAGTTAATTTTCCTTGCATAAAATCGCGGGCGGCAAAAATTAGTTGGCCGTATCTTTTAGAGTAAATTGGATCATAGCCTTCAGGAGTTGCCAGTTTATATTGGATAGAAAAATCGCCAAGAATTGGCTGGCCAAAAGCTAAAAATCGATCGGTCGGAGAGGAAACCTTTTTTAAATATTGCCAAACGGGGACATTGGGATACAAAAAATTTTTATCACCTAAAACAAGATATTTGTTAAAAAAATAAAATTGACCAATAATGGTAAAAAACAAAACTGCAGGGACAAAAAGTTTCTGTAACGGTTTAGCCACCAATACCCCCAAAACTCCTAAAACTCCCAATGGTAACAAGCTGTTTTTAACGGCTACCAAAAAATCTCGTGGGAGAAAATTAAATTTTATCCAAATAAGCATTAAGCCAACTGCCCCGGCTAGTAAAAGACAGGTAATAAAAATTGTTCTCCCGCTTTTCTTTTTTTCTTCTAGCCAAGCGGATAGCCCAAAGGCTGACAGAACGGATAAGCTAAAAGTAGTAAGAATTAAAATTCTGCTGGGTTGGAAAGTAGGGATTAGGGGTAGTGGTAAATGAAGAAACCAGCGGGTTAAAGGAAAATTTGAAGTAAGAAGAAAAGTTAAACTAGTAGCTAAAGCAAAAAATTTAACGAATGGGTTTCCCCTTTTTCGCGTAACAGCATAGACAGCCAAGATAAGTGAAGGTAAACCAATATAAAGTGAAGTTTCATTATATGACCCTACCCCAAAGTAATTGCCACTACCCGGATTGCCGTTAATATCCGGAGCAATCAATTTTACCAAATGGGAAAGGGGCAAAAGGTAAGTATTAAAAACTGTTTCGATGGTCGCGGTAGGGCGAGCGGAAAGAGAAAAACTTTCTAGAGTAGGGACAATTTGGATAGCCGAAAGACTAATAGCTAAAAGGCAAATAATTATGGTTTTAACTAACGAAACTTTTCTAAAGAGAGCGTAAACAATTATAAAAAGAGAGGTGTAAATCGTGGTTTGGAGATAACCCGCTAAAATGGAAAAAGTTAAAGCTGCGATGGTCAGCCAATATTTTTTCTTTTCAATGCCAAACAAAGCCAAGGGTAGCCAAATAACAGAATGACCCAGGGTCATGGCCTCTTGAGACCAAGTGATAATGTAACCGGAAAATCCGAAAGCAAAAGCGCCAAGAGCGACTGCCAGTTTCTTAAGTTTTAAGGCCTCTAAAAGCAGGTAACAAAAAATTGCCGCTAAAAGCGGCTGGGCAAAAATTAAAATTGACCAAGCAACAAGTTGTGGTAAGAAAAAGTAGAAAACGTTCAAGGGATAAAAAATTGCTGATTGAAAGTTGGCAAGATGAGGATTGCCGGAAAAAATATTTGGGTTCCAAAGAGGGAAGTTCCCGTTGGCAGATTCTTGATTAGTAAAAGTTTTCTGGGGATAAAAAAATCGCAACTGGTCGCCACCGATAGGTTTGTTTGGGATCCCCTGATCCCAACTGGTAAATTTTTGGGCAGACCAAGGAGAATAAAAACTGGCTAAATAATTGGAAGGAAAAACGATTTTTTCTCCAAAAATTGCCTGCCTGTAAATTAGAAGCAAAAAAGCTAAAATAAACAGACAAAAAGCTTTACCCATAAATTATGAAAAAACTAATTCTCGTCGTTGCCATTATAGTTTTTTTAGGCTTTCAACATAAGTGGCATTTTATTTTAAGCGGAGATCTCCAAAATTATTATTTTCCTATTGCCAAAAGAATTTGGACGACGCAAACTTCAATTTATCCGCCCGGGGCGAATTTATTTTTTATGGCCTTGCCAAGTTTTTCATTTGAAATTTACCAATTATTTTTTGTGGCCATAAATATTTTATTAATTTTTGTAATGGCCAAGCTTTCAAAAAAACCGGGGCTTTTGGCTTTATTTATTCTTGGAGCCGGATCGATTTTGCTATTTCGTTTTGATCTTTTGGTGATGGCACTACTTGTTAGTTCGTTGATTTCATTTCAAAAATCACGTCTGGGTTTATCGGGGTTTTTTCTTGGGGTAGCAACAGCAACGAAACTTTTTCCCGTAATTTTATTACCATATTTTTTATGGTGTCTTTTTAAGAAAAAAGATAAAATTGGGGAATTTTGGAAACTGTTAGGATCTTTTATTTCAACTCTTATCGTCGTTTTCTGGCTTTTTTCTGCCGTTGCTGGGCAATCATTTGGAGAGGTTTTAACAAATTTAACAACGGTTTTAAAGGTCTCTGTCCACATGGAATCGGTTATGGGGACAATTTTAACTTTAATTACTGCCGTTACTAACCCCGGGCCTCATGGGGTGGATTTTGTTAATGCCATCTGGGCGCTTGACCCTTTGTATTATTTAGGCCACGACAGAATTTTTGGGTACTTAGGGACATTGGGAATAGGATTAACATATTTAATAATCCTTTGGAAAGTTAGAGACTTTAAAATAACAACTTGCCTGATACTGATTCTTGTTTTGATTCTAACCTCCCGAATTTTTTCACCGCAGTACGTGATCTGGGTGGCGCTTCTTAGTCTTTTAACCGATCTAAAGTTGCTAGATAAAACCCTAATATTCTTAACTCTTGTTTGCACACAAATAATTTATCCTTTAAACTACGGAGAACTGATTGATTTTTTTAATGAAGGGAAAAATGTCTGGTTGTTTGGGATTTTAGCGACGAGGAATTTATTGCTAGTTATTTTATTCGTTCGATTGTTGATCAATGAAAAGCTTGTGCCGTTTTTGTCAAAAAAATAGTATAAAAATTCTCTTTACCGCGAATAAACAAAGTGGTTCTCACCAACCCGTTAATTATGCTTGTACTAATTGTGGTTTTGGTTCTCATGGGACAATCGTAGAATGTGGCAATTGTAAAATAATTTATGTTCAAGAAAAAATATCTCAAGAAAAAATCAGCGCCTATTATGAAGTTGTCGATGATCCGTTATATTTTGCCGAACAAAAAGCCAGAGAAAAAACCTTTAAAGATTATTTGGTAAAATTAGAAAAATATTTTCCTCATAAAGGAAAACTTCTTGATGTAGGGACTAATACCGGTTTGTTTGTTAAAGTGGCTAAAAACAGTGGTTGGCAAGCTCTGGGTTTGGAACCAAGCAAAGAAGCTGTGAGATTTGCCAAAAAACGCTATGGATTATCCCTAATAAACAAACCATTTGAAAAAAATACTTTTCCTAAAGAAAGTTTTAACGCTATTGCCATGTGGGATGTTATTGAACACTTTACGGATCCTATCGAGGAACTTCAAAAAGTTTATTGGCAACTAAAACCCGGAGGAGTTTTTGCCTTTTCCACGACTGACCCTAAAAGTTTACTGGCCAAAATTATGGGAACAAAGTGGTCGTGGTATATGGACATGCACAGGGTGTTTTTTAGCAGGGAGGCGGCTAAATTTTATTTAAAAAAAACCGGGTTTAAAAAAGTGATTTTTACTCCCCACTGGCGCTATCTTTCTTTGGGATATTTGGCCACGAGATTAATAGCTGTTAATCCGTTAATAGCCAAATTTTCAGGAAAAATAATCAAGTTCTTGGGTATAGAAAAGATGATCGTCCCTTATTACGCCAATGATCTTTATGATTGTTATGCCTTTAAATGATAAACTTTAAGAAGATAATTAAAGAGTATTGGTGGGTAGTCTTAATTTTTATTCTGGCTCATTTAGGGCAATTTTGGCCGGTTTATTTTCAACATCTTTTGCCGTTTCCCGGGGACATGTTAGTAGCTTTTTATTTTCCATGGAGCGGTGGGGGGTTTGCCGGGTTTGATCCGTGGACACAGTATAAAGCGTTAAACACGGTGGACACGATTAAACAGTTTTACCCATGGAAAGTATTAGCCTTTGATGCCATTCGTCAAGGCTTTTGGCCGCTATGGAATCCTTATAACTTTTCTGGGATGCCTCTGGTTGCTAATTTACAATCCGGATTATTTTTTCCCGCAAATTTAATTTACTTAGTTTTGCCGGTGTTGTGGGGTTGGGTAAGTAATGTCATGTTTCAACTTTCGCTTTTCGGAGTCTTTTTCTGCCTATTTTTACGATCGGAAGGGTTGTCAAAATTGGCCGCCGTTTTTGGCGCGGTGGTGGCCATGAACATTTCTTACATCGCTCTTTGGCACTGGCAGCTAGTAATCACGCAAAGTTTATTATTCCTGCCGTTAATTTTATTCGTCGTCAATAAATATTCCAAATTGCATAATTCATACTTCATAATTCTTAATTCAATCTTATTAGCGTTTTGTTTCTTCGGCGGTCACGCACAAACTACTATTTATGTTTATTTAATTTATGGCCTATTTGCTTTGTTTCGCAAAGTTTCTTTGAAGTTAATTTTATTGACAATGATTTTGCCGTTGTTTTTGGCGGCAGTACAGTTAGTTCCTTCAATAGAGGCGTATTTACTTTCGGCCCGTGAAGGAGCGGCAACAAAAGATCTTTTTGCCCCATTTGTTTTCCCGTGGCGAAAAATGATTACTGTTGTTGCTCCAAATTTTTTTGGCCATCCAACTAACCGAAATTATTTTGGCATGGATTATCGCGATTTTAACGCTTACTTTGGAATTACTGCTTTTGTGTTTTCAATCTTGAGTTTGGGCTGGTTTAAGGTTTCTAAAAACATTCGGTTTTATCTGTTGTTGGCGTTAATTGGTCTTTTATTTTCTATAAAGCCACTAGCTTTTATTTTCGATGTTTTTAATGTCCCGATTTTATCCTCTGGCGTTCCCGCGCGAATGATTTTTGTTTTTCAGTTTGCCGGAGCGGTTTTGGCGGCTTATGGTTTTGAGTATTGGTGGAAAGAGAAAAAATACAGTCTTAGAGGGCTAGTAATTTTAGGAGTAATCATTGGAATCCTGTGGTTGTGGTCTTTAATAACTAGTAACAATGTGGCTAGAAATAACCTGATATTGCCAACGATTTTCTTTGCAACCACTTCACTTCTAATTTTTTGGCAAACTAAAATAGCCATAGCCCTCATTTTTGTAATTTTATTTTTTCAGTATTCCTATTTTTTTCATCAATACAATTCTTTTGCTCCGGAAAAATTTGTTTTCCCTAAACATCCGGTTTTAGCCTATTTACAAAAAAATGCCGGAATAGATCGTTTTTTTGGTACAGAAAACGCGATTTTGGACCAAAATTTCGCCACAATTTACAAGATATTTGACTTCAAAGGTTATGATTCTATGTATTTGCGCCGGTATGGGGAATTGGTGGCGGCAGCCGAAACAGGGAAAATGCCGGCTATCGTCCCCAGATCAGATGCTTACATTAATCATTGGTCCGATCGGCAGTCAGAAAGACTTTTAGACCTTTTGGGGGTAAAGTATTTGTTGGATAAAGATGATGGTTTAAAAAGTGATTGGGATGAAGAACCGGCAAAATTTCCGCCGGAAAAATATCAACTTCTTTGGCAACGTCGACCTTGGCGGGTTTATGAACGAAAAACGGCTTTACCGCGAGTAGTCCTTTTTGGAGATTATCAGGTGGAAACAGACAACAATAAAATATTGGAGAAACTTTACGAAGTTAATTTTGATTATCAAAAACAATTAATTCTTGAAGAAAGTCCGGAAATTGTCCTCAAAAAGGCCACAAAAGTAAAAGCGAACATAATTTCTTATGAACCAAATAATGTTAGGATAAGAACTGACTCTGATGTTCCACAACTCCTGTTTCTTTCGGATAATTATTATCCCGGGTGGAAAGCGCTGGTAGATGGCAAAAAAACTGAAATTTTGCGGGCCAATTATACTTTTAGGGCTGTGGCTTTACCGGCGGGTAGCCACGAAGTAATTTTTGATTATGATCCGTTAAGTTTTAAAATTGGGGCGGGAATTTCTATTATTTCTTGTATTTCTCTGGGAATATTTGCCGTATGGCGAAGAAAATCTTAACCATAATTTTATTATTGCTGGCAATTTTACCCACTTTTTGGCCACTGGCTCAACCCGGTTTTTTTCGCAGTGATGATGGGGACTGGATGGTTATTCGATTGTCCGCTTTTCATCAAGCCCTGAAAGACGGTCAGTTCCCGGTGCGGTTTCTATATAATCTTAACCATGGTTACGGCTATCCGGTAACTAATTTTCTTTATCCTTTACCGTTTTATTTAGGAGAGGCAATTCATCTTTTAGGCTTTGGTTTTATTGATAGCGTAAAGATATTATTTATTTTGAGTTTTGTTTTAGGGGCAGTTTTTATGTACTTTTATGCTGGTTTTTGGGCGGCGGTAATTTATAGTTATTTTCCTTACCGACTTTTTGATGTTTACCAACGCGGGTCGTTGGGTGAGGCGGTCGCTTTTATTTTCTTGCCCTTAATTTTTTACTTTTTAGACAGAAAAAAGATTGTTCTCGCGTCTATTTTTACGGCTTGTTTAATCACTTCCCACAACGTGGTCGCTTTTCTGTTTTTTCCAGTGGCAGCAATGTATTTATTTTTTAATTCGAAAAGCATAATTCATAATTCATTATTCGTAATTCTTTCTTTAATGTTGAGCGCTTGGTTTTGGCTCCCGGCCATTTACGACCTGCAATTTACCAATACCGCTAGTATTGCTGTTTCTGATTACACAAAATATTTTCTATGGCCGTTTTAATTTTTGTTTTGATTATTTCGGTATTTTTTACCTTGCCAGTTTCAGATATTTTCTGGCAAATTTTGCCGCTACCAAAATTAGTCCAATTTCCATGGCGATTTTTGGCTCTGACAACTTTTGCTCTAGCGGTTTTGGTAGGGCGGTTACCAAAAAGAATTGCAATAATAGTTGCGGTTTTGACAATTTTACTGGCCCTGCCATTTTTAAAAATTGATCGGACTTTTTACCCCGAGAGTTATTACACCACCAATGACGATACCACGACCGTGCAAAATGAATATATGCCAAAAGGAGTTAAGGTTTTACCCACCCAACGATCAGAAACTCCTAAAACAGTTTATTTCCCGGGAATAAAAGTTATTGTTAATGGCCAAGAAGTAGAGCCGGAAGTGGATGATAACGGTATTGTGGCCACTTCGGGTAAAATCGTCTTTCGCGAAACCCCCATTCGTCTGTTTGCTGACACGTTTTCAATCTTTGGACTTTTTATTTGTACTTTTTTTCTCCTTCGATCGAAGTTAGGACTTAACTAAGTAGTTTTATTCTACCAATTTCGCCAGGTGGAACGACACCCGTGCTTAACGTATCGAGTCCCAAATCATTTGTTACTTCGGAGAAGATCACCAGCTTCCTTTTCGCGACCGCGTAACCAATTTCCACTGAAACCATGCTACCAACTTTCCCTTCGGGACAAATTACATAAAGCGCGTCAGTATTTTCAATCGAGCGGAAGTGGTCTGCTTCCAGTTTTGCCATCAGTTCAGGAGTAACGTCCTCTTTTTTTATTCCAGAGTCAATGTTAGGAAATATTGCGATTAAGCCTTGTTCTTTGGCCTGTTCAATCAAGCGTCTGATTAAGTCTATGTGTTTAAGGCTGGCGCTGATGGTAAAGCTTTCAATCCCCACACACCAATTTTACCAGAAAATTCGACAATTAGTGTGTTAAGATCAGATCGTGGTAGTTTTTATTGATGAGTCGGGGACGAATAAGCCGGTAGGCCACTCGACTACAGCTGTGGTTTTTGTTCAGGTGGTTAATCTGGAAAAGTTTAATCAAGCAATAAAAGAAATTAAGGCGAGCCTGAAGATAGATTCATTTCACTGGTCGGAAGAAAGGTGGGAGGTAAGAATTAAATTTTTAGAAAAACTAATGAGGTTGGATTTTGAGGTCAAAGTGGCCGTTTTAAAAAATCCTGTCAATCCCGAAAAGATGATGCGGTTAGTTTTCCAACATTTAATTGTTGCCGGTGGTATTAGAAATATTTTTATTGATGGCAAAAAACCAAGACGGTACGAGTTAGATTTAAAACGAGAACTTAGGGCAAAAGGAGTTTCTGTTAAAAAATTGCGCACTGTCAATGATAAAAGTCAGCCGGGGGTTCAGGTAGCTGATTGTCTAGCCGGTTTAGTACGCCGTTATTATGATAATCCGGCGGAGGAAAACGCTAAGGAGTGGCACGACAAACTAATAAAAGAGAAGAAGCTTACGATTCGGTTACTATTCGATGTTAACCCAAAAAGAAACCTCGCCTAAGGGCGAGGTCAGCTTCCCGGATGTAGCTACACTTTCGCGCAACTTTCCCTACCGAGGGATTTGTCACCGGTGACTTGTTGGTTATATGTTCGTATTATACCAAATTTTGTCAAGTCATGCTTAAAGAGATGGAGCCTTAATAATTTTGATTATTTGGTTTTCAAAGACGGTTTGGCCGGGGAAGTTGGCGGAGTATTTTTTGGGCCAGAAAAAATAGTCAATCTTGGAAAAATCAGGATTTTCTAGTCTTTCTTCGGCGCCAATTACTTCATGATCCTGTAAAACTCCCGTGTAACCGGAAAGATAAAGTGGCCGGTTGGTTAAAAAACCAACATAAAGAGAAATTTCCTGGCGGGCAAAGTCTTTGGGTAAACCAATAACGGCATTTGGCGGCGTATTTTTCTTAAGATAATTCAGCCCTTCTAGTTCCTGTTGAGAAATAAACAGTCCTTGACGGTTTATAATCATTTGGACATTCCCCCAAGCCTCGTAAAGGGGGCGAGGAAGAGTGAACAGAACAATCAACAATCCAACAATCAACATCCAATGATTGGACAAACGGGAAATGGTAAGTGCGGCGTAAAGAGCGAAAATAAAATACAGTGTTAGCAAAAATTGCACTGTATTTAGCCCGCCAATATTTTGTAAGAAAAATAAACCAATAATTCCCGTAATGGTTGTGGCACTGAAAATAAAAAGATTAATTTCTTTAGGCAGCAGTTTTAAGGTTGTTCTTGTTTGAAAGATTGCTAACAAAGAAGGGCCGTAAAGAAAGATTAAATAAGCGGCAAAAAATAAAATTTCTAGCGGCCACCAGCCGGCTTCTTTCCAAAGAACAAGATTGGTTAGGCCAAAGATGGGCTGGGAAATAAAATTATCAAATCGGTATGAACCGTTAAAAATCAACCCGCCGGTTGCCCCGTTAACCGGCAAATAAATGGCTAAACTAGTTCCTAAGGTAACTAAGGGAGCAACTAACATTTTCCAATCGCGCTTAAACAGGTAATAAGTTCCGATTGTTGCCATTCCTACTAAAGCGAAAATACCGGTGTAAATTTTAAAACCAATCAAACTTCCCAAAACTAACCCAGTGAGAATTCCCAACAACCAAGTTCTTTTTCTGATCAAAAGAATAAACAGAGCGATTCCCGTAAAAAGGAGAAGGATGGAGAACGATCGGGGCGGGCCAGCTAAAAGTTTGGTGGCATCATCAAAAATAGTGACATCAAAGTTTAACCCGCGGCCACGAAGCCATAATAATGCGTACAAAATGTCTCCATGAAAGTACAAAAAGAAAAGCCACCAATGAGTAATTTTATTGTTCAGGGACAAAAGTTGCGCAATGACTACAATTGTAAGCCCTAACAAAATAGAAATTAAGGCGGGGAAATACTGGTAAACGGTAGAGATTAGGGGTAAATCAAAAACCCGGATAAAATCAGCCATAACTAGACTGGCTAGATAATGATAATTTTTGACCGTAACTTCGACCATCCCCGGCTCCTGTGGTGGAAAATTGCTTGCCAGTTGGTTAGTCAGAGCCAAGTGGTAAATATCATCCGGCACCCCGCGGCAACAAAAAAATAGGCCGTTATCACGATTACTTCCTAAAAACCACACGGCGGAAAGCTGTAAAATTACCCCGCAAGCGATGATGATTAGCGCTTTAACCATAAAAGAGCGGTGATAATTAAATAAGCATAGGTCAGGTTTCTTTGGCCCAAGAATCCAAAAATAAACCCTTGAAGAGCCCACAAAACGATTCCTAACCCCAAAGCCAAAACTACTCGTTGAAAAGTGGTTAAATTCAATCGGCGAATGAAAATATCTCCCGGGATGAAAAAGGCCAAAATTACGGCTATAATGAAAAGAATGAAATGGTTATACGCCATTTTTATTATTGCTATCTCCATTATACCTTTACGTAGTGTGATTTTGGGAGGCATTCCTTTTTGGTACGATCCGGCTCGGGATATGTTATTGGCTCAAAATAATCTCCAAAAATTAACTTTGATTGGCCCGCCCGGAGGAATTCCGGGAATTTTTTATGGGCCCTATTGGATTTGGCTATTAAGCTGGCCAATGGTTTTTTCCAAAGACCCTCGATCTGTGGTTCTTTTGGCCATTACTATCCCGTTTCTAATTTTATTTCCGTTTATTCTTTGGCGGATGAAAAAACTTTTGGGATTACCGGCGATTTTTATTATTTTGGCCCTTTTTATTATTAACTACAACAATTATCTAACTTTTCCCTGGAGTCCATACTTAATTTCTCTAGTTATCTTAGCGTTAATGTATTTAGTTTCTATTCGGGCTCCGGTAATTTTAATTGGGGTTGTGGCCGCTTTAGCCCCAAACTTTAACTTTTCTTTTGGGATAGTCGTAGTTTTTGGAACGTTAGTTTATGTTTTATTAACTGATTGGAAAAAATTACCAAAGTTTTTAATGGGGGCATGCTTAGTTTATTTGCCATTTTTTATTTTTGAAGTTCGCCACGACTTTTTACAAATTCGTGCTTTTTGGGACACTTTTCTTAACTCTGCCTTGTACAATACCGCCGCCGTAGGACAAATAGGGATTCCTAAAAGTGAGATTTTAACTAGGGTATTAACAGTCCCGGCAGAAATGCTACATTTGCCTTTGGAAACATTTGGGAAGTTGGGGATTGTTCTTGTGGTTTTGGGAGTGATTAAGGGGTTGTTAAAAGAGCGGATGGTGTGGTTGTCCGGATGTATTCTCGGAAGTTTATTCTTTATATATCACTCTACTAAAAACCCCATTTGGCCGTACCAATTTATTGGGGTAGAGACAATATTTTTGGTGGTTTTAGGGTTGTTGTTATCAAAATCAAGAATGTTATCAATTATCATTGGAGCGTGGGTGATTTGGTTAATGTTGGGGATATTAGCAAATTTCGTTAATCCTTTAATCCCCAATTATTTGGCCCTGCCAACCTTGGCCAGTAAAGAAAATATTGCTAGACAAGTAATTGCCGACGCCGCCAGTCGGCCATACACCGTCTTTGCTTATTCGCCGGCCATTTACACTTACGAATATGACTATCTTTTTGGTTGGTTGGCTAAAAACCATTCTACTAGCGACGGTTTAGTCTATTTAATAATTCCTTCGACAACCAATGCGATTAAAACCGACTTTATCCACTACAAAACTCCTGATAATGTTTATAAAACAGAGTGGGGGAAAGAAATGCCCGATGGAACGACCATAATAAAAAGAGTAAAATTAAAGTGAAATGAAAAAAAATTTTTGGTGGGGAGTAGTTGCTTGTTTGTCAATCATAACAGGCCTTTTTTTGGCGATTTACCACGCGCAAACCCAGTTGATTTTTGGTTACGACCAGGTTCGCGACGCTTTTGAAGCTTACGCTATTTGGCATAATTTTGACTTGAAAATTCTTGGGCCCTCGACGGACATTCCCGGAGTCTTTCATGGGGTTTTATGGTATTACTTTTTAGCAATAATCTATTTTTTGGGAAGAAGTCCCCAGTCAGCCGCTTTGATTTATCTTTTAGCTAGCTTTTTAGCAATACCATTAGTTGGTTTGCTGGCCCATAAACTGTTTAAAGATTTTCGTCTAACCTGCTTAGCTATTTCTCTTTTTGCCCTTTCGCCCCTTTTCCAGATTTTTACTCATTGGCTATCAAATCCGGGTCTTGTGCTTTTAGTATCCCCGGCGCTTCTTATTGTTTTGTGGAGTTATCTGACGAAGCCGCAAGCAATTAAAGCTTTTGTTGTGGGAATGTTTTTTGGGGCCCTCTGTCAGGCGCAATTTGCCTACGCGATTTTGTTATTACTGGTTCCGGCGTATCTTTGGTTCTTTCGCTTAATTCCCTCCAAACGGGAAACAATAGCCTTCATAATCGGTTTAACTACAACTTTAAGTAGTTTTATTCTGGCAGAAATAAAGTTTCACGGATTAGGGATTGTAAGCATGCTAGAGTTTTTTCTGAAGGGTTCTTCGGAATCAGAAGTTAGTGGAGCAATGCTACAAGTTTTTGACAGAATCGCGCAATTATTTTTCTACTCAATATTGCCATGGCACAAACTTTTAATTATTGGGTTAATATTTTTGCTTTGGTTTAATAGATCAAAAATTAAATTCAAAAGTGACTATAAACAGTTGGGGTTTCTTGCTATTTGGCTATTTGGACTGATTATTTTCCAATTATTTTCCACCGCGGTTTCCGGGTCGGTGCATGTATTAATTGCTTTTGCCCCCGTTGCGACTATCATTTTCGCGTATTTTTATTCGCAACTATTAGCAAAATATTCACTGGCGATTTTACTTTTTCCAATAATTATTTTTAGCCAAATAGTTATTCAATTTCGTTGGGCAAAAGCAGACCTGTCACCTTTATCTGCTCAACAAAGCGCCTTTCTTTCTCAAGAACAAAAATTAATTGATTATACTTATACTCAAGCACAGGGTAAACCATTTATCATTACTACAATTACCAATCCTCTTTATATTAACACCTTGTGGGCTTATCTCTACCAATTTTACGGGCAACCAAAATATGGCTATTTACCATATTGGGGGGGCTTAGGACAAACAGGTCGCCTTGGGTCTTTGCCGGAAAAACCTTTCGGGGAAGATTTGCGCTACCTAATTTTTGAAGACACAAATGTAATAAATGATTTTTATGTAGCCAAAATTACTTACGAAGAAGACAAAATCTCTAGTATTGTTGAAGAAAAATCGTTCGGGAAACTCAAAGTTCAAAAAAGATTTTTCCATCCAAATAAAGGGCCAGTCCCTTTGCCGGCAGCCCTGCAAAATGTTAGTAAGAATTTACTAGAAAAATGATTTTTCTTGTTTTGGGGTTGTCATTTTTTGCGCTTTTTCCCTTGTTTCAATCGGGTTTTTTTTCGATGCATGATTTTCAACAAGTGACGCGGCTTTTTGAGTTAGATAAAACTTTAATGGGGGGCAGTTTTCCGGTTCGCTGGACAGAAGGTTTGGGCTTTGGGTTTGGTTACCCGCTTTTTAATTTTTACCCACCATTTGTTTATTATCTTGGGGAAGTTTTTCATTTAATTGGTTTTGGTTTTATTGATTCTATAAAAATTGTTTGGGGCGTTGCCTTGGTTGGCTCAGCCTTAGCCATGTATTTTTTGGCCAAAGAATTTTTTGGAAAAATTGGCGGGGTGGTGGCGGCAGTGTTTTACTTATACGTGCCGTACCATGCTGTTGACGCTTATGTTCGCGGGGCCTTAGCAGAACTATTCTCTTTTGTCTGGTTGCCTTTGATTTTACTTTTTGCGTCCAGAAAAAAAGTAATTACGACCGGAATTTTTCTTGGTCTATTAATGATCACCCACAATTTAATTTTTTTGCCGTTTGCCGGGTTTTACGTTCTTTGGGTAATTTTAATTAATCGCCAACCCTTGCTTTATACTTTCTACTTTCTACTTTCTACTTTTGCGATTGCTTTCGCATTAACGGCTTTTTTCTGGTTACCATCTCTAGCCGAAAAACAATTTACTTTAGTGGACCAGTTTTTGACAACAGGGTTGGCTAATTATCAGATTCATTTTGTTTGCCCCGACCAATTATGGAATAGTTTTTGGGGTTACGGCGGGTCAATTGCCGGGTGTTTAGACGGGGTTTCTTTTAAACTTGGCAAACCGCAGCTTATCTTGGCTTTAGTGACTTTAGGGATTGGAATTTGGAAAAAGTCACGAGTGCCTTTGGTGATATTTGGATTGTTTGGTCTCGCGATTTTTATGACGGCAGAATATTCAAAATTTATTTGGGAAAAAATTAACTTGTTGTGGTATTTGCAATTTCCTTGGCGATTTTTAGAATTTGCAGCCTTGTTTTCTGCGTTACTAGCGGGCGGTTTATTTTTAATCATTAGGAACTTTTGGTTACAGTTGGGATTGGGGGTAATTTTAATTTTTGGCGTAATTTTTCTTCATGGGAAATATTTTGCGCCGCAAAATTATGATTATCAAGCAACAGATACCGCTTTGACTTCTGACGAAGAAATCAGATGGAAAGTAAGCCAGACATCATTTGAGTACATGGCTAAAGGGACGGCGGTAAAACCCACCCCTCAAGGGTCTTATACTTTAGACATTGTTAATTATCCCACGCAAAAATATTTGGTTACGACGGGCGATTTTAATGCCGATAAAATTCAATTTGGCGCGGATAAATTTTTATTGTCCGGTAATTCTCAAACCGGGGCGGCGATTCAGTTTCAGATCGCTAATTTTCCCGGATGGAAAGTGTGGGTAGACGGGCAAGAAACAGTCATTGATGATAATAACAAAGTTAAATTAATTACGATTGCCGTTCCGGCTGGCTCTCATATCGTTTGCGGGGTGTTCACAAATACCCCCGTCCGGAGTTTGGGCAATCTAATTTCCCTTTCTGCGATAATAGGAGTGGGGGGATATTACCTTTATGCTCGAAGAAGAAATAAAACATAAAGCGGTAAGAAGCGTAGTGGCTTTGACCTTACGAACGGTTTTTTTGCAGGGAGTGCAAGTGGTGTCTCTATTTTTTCTGCAAATATTTTTAAGCCCGGCGCAAATTGGGGTGTTTTTTGTGGCTACAGCCGCTTCGCAGATGTTGACTCTTTTTACAGATGTGGGGTTGGGAGCGGCATTAGTCCAAAAGAAAGAAGAAATTTCAGAGTTGGATATAAAAATTGTTTTTACGATCCAGGAAATTTTGGTATTGTTGGCGATTGCGCTGGGAATAATTATTTCGCCGATAATCCAAACACGAACAGGGTTAACCGGCGATGGAATGGTTTTATATTTTGTTCTGCTTTTTCTTTTATTTATCTCCTCGCTTAAAGTTATCCCTTCAATTTTGCTAGAAAGAAAGCTGGCTTTTGAAAAACAAGTTTTCCCGCAAGTTATAGAAACGGTGATTTATTATTTAATCGTTGTTATTTTAGCGTGGAAAGGTTGGGGAGTAAGTTCTTATTCTTGGGGATTTTTAGTTTCGGCTTTAGTCAGTTTGCCGATTTATTATTGGCTTTCGCCGTGGAAAATCGGATTTGCTCTTGATCTTAAGCGGGCTAAAAATTTATTTTCGTTTGGCATTTTATATCAAGGGAAAAGTTTTCTGGCTATTATTAAGGACAATTTATTTACGGTTTTTCTTTCTTCTATTGTGGGGACAAGCGGAGTGGGTTATTGGGGAACGGCGCAAAAATGGGCATATTTTCCTTATCGGTTTGTAGTGGACAGCGTTACCAAAGTAACTTTTCCGGCTTATTCTCGGGTTCAAAAAGATTTAGAAATTTTACGCGGCGGGATTGAACGGTCGCTTTTTATGGTTAGTTTAATTTTATTTCCCTTTTATGGAATTATGGTGATAATAATTCGCGATCTTATCAATCTAATCCCCAAATATAATAAGTGGGAACCGATTGTGATTTCTTTTTATTTTCTTTGCGCCCAAGCAGCCATCGCGGCTTTGACCAATATTTTGGTTAATGTTTTAGACGCTACTGGAAGAGTGAAAACTACCTTGGGCTTGATGATTTTATGGACCATTGGGACTTGGGGAGTTACCTTAATCTTAATTTCTCAATTTGGATTTACCGGTATTGCCATTGCCCAGTTTATAGTTTCTCTAACCATTGCCTTGGTCATCTATTTAGTTAGAAAATTAGTAAATTTTGAATTTATCAGGAACGTTTGGCCACCGTTAGTAGCAACTGCAATTATGATGGGAGCAATGGTAACTTTACGAAATGTTTTACCGGTAAGCTTTTTGTCAGTTTTGGTAACAACCGTGTCTGGCGGTATAATTTACTTAACAGCTGTTTGGTTTATAGCAAAACAAAAGATTAAGGAAATTATTTTATTAATTTTGAAGGCTTATCAAAGATGAAACCATACTATTCAATTATTGTCCCTGTTTATAACGAGGAAAAAAATTTACCAGAACTTTACAACCAACTGACCGTGGCCTTAGAAATATTGTCAAAACCGTGGGAAATAGTCTTTGTTAATGACGGAAGCATTGACGCTTCGGAACAAATAATTAAAAAGTTGGTAAGGCAGGATAAGTTCGTGAAGGCGATTTTTTTATCCCGCAATTTTGGCCAACAAGCGGCAATAACGGCTGGTTTAGCCAATAGTTCTGGGGAAATAGTCGCCATTATGGATGCCGATTTGCAAGATCCACCGGAAGTAATGTTAAAGTTATTTTCTCAACTTGATAAAGGATACGAAGTCGCTTATGGCGCGTCTGTTAACCGTAACGATCCTTTAATTAGAAAATTTTTCTTTAATCTTTATTACCAGTTAATGCAGAAGTTCTCCTCGTATCCAATTCCGCCAAATGCTGGTATTTTTGCCGCCATGCGTCGAAATGTTGCTACCTCAATTTTAACAATGCAAGAACAAAATCGCTTTTTGCCGGCAATGAGAGCATGGGTAGGCTTTAAACAGGTTGGTGTACCATATGAGAAACCAAATCGTTTTGCTGGAAAAGAAAATCAGTCGTTTTTAAAATTATTTAAGATGGGCTTTGACGCTCTGTTGTCTTTTTCTAATTTTCCTTTGCGTTGGGCCACAATTTTGGGAATAATTGTTTCGTTTATTGCCGTTATTTTAATCATTAATGTTTTGTACCAAAAATTTGTGACCGGCGCAGCCATTCTTGGTTGGGCCTCCACTTTAATTTCCATTCTTTTTATGGGGGCCGTTCAATTGTTGACAATCGGACTAATTGGCGAATATTTAGGAAGAATTTACGACGAGGTTAAAAACCGCCCGTATTACATAATTTCCAAGAAAGAGGGATTTTAATGTTATCAGCCATTGTTTTCGTTTTTTGGCCGGAAGAGGATGAGTTAATCGAGGCGTGTCTAAAGTCGGTGTCTTTTGCGGATGAAATTATTATTATTGACAACGGCGCGACCCCAAAGACTTTGAAAATATGTAAAAAATACACGAAGAAAATATACAAAACTTCTTCTAAAGATTTTTCCGAACATCATAATCTAGGAAAAGAAAAAGCAAGGGGAGACTGGCTTTTGTATGTGGATGCCGACGAGCGGGCGTCTGTTCAACTTCAAAAAGAAATTAAGAAGGAGTTGCAAAACCCCCAAATGGATGCTTATCAATTATTTCGCCAAAACTTTTTTTTAGGGAAAAAGACGCGTTATGGTGATCGGTTCCCTGATTATGTTACTAGATTGTTTAGGAAAGATAAATTATTGGGGTGGCAAGGAGAGATTCATGAGAGTTCACAGGTAGAAGGGCAGATTGGAAAATTAAATGCTCCGCTTTATCACCTAACCCATCGGGATATTTATTCCATGATGGCAAAGACCATTAATTTTTCTGAACATGAAGCATTAATTCGTTTCCGCAATAATCACCCGTCGGTAGTCTGGTGGCGACTGGTAAGGGTTTTTGTTAGCGAGTTTTTTTATCGCGTATTTGTTCTTCAAGGTTGGCGCCAAGGGACAGAAGGCTGGATTGACGGTATTTTTCAAGCGTTTTCCTTGTTTATAGTTTATGTTCGGTTGTGGGAACTTCAACGAAAATCGTCACTGGCGGAAAAATATAAAGAGATTGATGAAAAGGTTTTAAGCGGAGAAATATGACGAAAATATTTTTTATTACCAATTCAGAAGGGAAAGTTACTGAAGCACAGAAAATATTAGGGAAAAATTTTGAGATTCAGTTAAAGAAATTTGATCTAGACGAAATTCAAGCGGTGGATGGAAAACTGGTAATTAAAAAGAAGGTTAAAGAAGCCTTTCGGGTTTTAAAACAGCCATTATTGGTTGAGGACACTTCTTTATACTTTGAGGCTTGGAACAATTTGCCTGGAGCGTTGATCCGTTGGTTTTTGGATGCCGTCGGTTGTGAAGGCATTTGTAAAATGATGGCCGGAGAGAAAAACCGAAAAGCCTTTGCTGAATCGGCGCTTGCTTATTATGACGGAGTAAGTTTAAAAATTGAGACGGGAAGAATTGAAGGAACAATATCAAAAACCCCAAAAGGAGATTATAAATTTGGTTGGGATCCTATTTTTATTCCGAAAAATTTTGAAAAAACTTTTGCGGAAATGGGCGCGGAAGAAAAGAATAAAATATCCATGCGGAAGGTTGCGCTGGAGAAACTAAAGAACTATTTGATTAAAGTAAAGAACGAATAAAAAATTAAATAAAATTGCAGTTTTTCGGAACGAGAAGATCCGATTGGCAGTTTATTAGAGGGAGTTAAAATGAAAGTAGGATTGTATAGCCCGTATTTTGATACCGTGGGCGGGGGGGAGAGATATGTTTTGACGGTGGCGGAATTTTTTATTAATAGAGGCGACGAGGTGATGATTTTTGACGACGGGAAACTAGATAGGAACAAAGTTCGGGAACGATTTGGAATAAATCTTAATAGTGCGAAGGTCAAGAATAAGTTGACTACCTTTGGTTTGGATGTGCTTTTCTTTTTATCTGATGGGAGTATTCCGTTTTCTTTTGCTCGCCAAAATATTTTGCATTTTCAGGTTCCGTTTCACTATGAAAACCAAAGAACTTTATTAAACAAAATAAAACTTCAACGGTTTAATTACATTGTCTGTAATTCTCGATTTACAAAAAGTTTTATTGATGGAACTTACGGAATAAACAGTGAAGTACTTTATCCGCCGGTGGATGTGGCTAGTTTCCAATCTGGAAAAAAGGAAAACATAATTTTATCAGTTGGGCGATTTTTCTCCCCCCTTCATCCCAAAAAGCAGGAAGTTTTAATTAAGGCGTTTAACGAGAGTAAGTTTAAGGGGTGGCAATTAGTGTTAATTGGCGGGGGGAGTGCTGATGGGATAAACAATCTTGATAACAAAAATATAAAGATTATTACTAACAGCAGTTTTGAAACCTTGAAAGGTTATTATGCTAAAGCAAAAATATATTGGCACGCAGCAGGTTTTGGTGAGGATTTAGAAAAGTATCCGGAAAGAGCAGAACATTTTGGGATTAGCACCGTAGAGGCAATGGCTGCGGGAGCGGTCCCTATTGTTTTTTCTGGTGGAGGGCAAAAAGAAATTGTTGTGGACGCGACGAACGGTTTTTTGTGGAATAGCACAGACGAACTAATAAAACTTACAAAAGAATTAATGGGAGACGAAAACAAAAGGCGATTGGTGTCAGAAAAGGCCATTTTGCGATCAAAAGATTTTAGTAAACAGAGATTTTTTAAGAGTTTAGAGGAAATGATATGAACCTTTTCCCAATACCCTCCGATGCTTTGGTGGGGATGTATCATCCATGGCGGGATTTTTTTGGCAATTTACCTTTTAAAAATTTCATTCTTACCGATCCTGTTCGTCAACAATATCCATGGCGGGAGTTAGTCATTAGTCTGTTTAAAGATCACCAATGGCCACTCTGGAACCCGTATTCTTTTGCCGGCACCCCGCTTTTGGCTAACATCCAGTCAGCCGTTTTTTATCCCCTAAATATTTTATTTTTTATTTTTAATTTTCCTATCGTTTGGTCAATTTACATTTATTCCGCTTGGGTTTTGGGGTTTTTGTTTATGTTTTTGTACTTGAAAAACTTAAATCTTTCCAAAATTGCGGCTATCTTTGGTTCGCTTTGTTTTGTTCTTTCGGGTTTTTTTACGGCATGGTTAGAAAATGGGGTTTTAACTCACACCCTTCTATGGTTACCATTAATTTTGTGGTCTATTGATCGTCAAAAATCTTTCTTCTTTCTTCTTTCTTCTTTCTTCTCTTTCACGGCCGGTCACTGGCAAATCTTTTTTTATGTTTTCGTGTTTGCAAATATTTATGCTTTCGTCAAACATCCAAAACAGATTTTAAAATACTTAATACTTAATTCTTTCTTCTTACTTCTTACCTTGCCTCAACTTTTGCCCTCTCTAGAATTTATTTCTTTGTCTGCTCGTACAACCGATCAAGTTTGGGTTACAAACCCCGGCTGGTTTATTCCTTGGCAAAATTTGGTGCAATTTATTTCTCCGGACTTTTTTGGTAACCCCTCAACTCTTAATTATCGTGGAGTCTTTAGCTATCAGGAATTCGTGGGTTATGTGGGAATTTCTGCGTTGATTTCAGCTTTTTCGGCCCTGTTTATTAGACGTAGAATTATTTGGTTTTTTGTGGGGGCTGTTGCCCTTGGTTTATTATTTGCTCTGCCTACTTCGTTGGCAAAATTACCGTTCTTACTAGATCTGCCCCTTATTTCCTCATCAATGCCCACAAGATTACTGTCCGTTGTGGGCTTTTCATTGGCAGTTTTAGCGGCGTTTGGGGTACAAAAAATAAATATCGGGGCGTTCTGGGTGTTCGGGGGCACGCTTCTCATTCTTTGGATATTTTGGCCAACAAAGTATTTAATAATTCCCACAGGATTATTAGTGACCACCTTTTTATTTAGAAAATATCCCCAGATCTTGGTTTTGGTTTTACTCGCGGATTTAGGGTTTTTTGTTTATAAGTTTTTGCCGTTTACCGACCAAAAATACCTTTATCCGAACACGAAAGTTATTCAATTTTTGCAAGAGAACACAAAAAGTGATCATTCTCGGTTTATGACGCTTAACGATGAGATTTTTCCGCCTAATTCCAACATCATCTACCGGCTACAAAGTATTAACGGTTACGACCCACTTTATTTAAAAAGTTACCAAGAATTAGTTGGTGGAGGAAACAGAATTATTGTCCCTAAGGATTATAGAAATCCAATAATAAATAAATTGGGGGTAAAATATGTTCTTTCTTTTGAAGATATTTCTAGCCCTGATTATCAACTGGTTTTTGAAGAAGGAAAAACAAAAGTTTTTGAGAATAAAAAAACGTGGCCACGGACGTTTTTTACCGATTTTTCTGGCAAGGCAGTTATTACCAGTTATCGCGAGAACGAAGTAATTATTCAGACTAAAAATCCAGTTAGCAAAGAGCTTATCTTGACAGATGCCTTTTATCCCACATGGAAAGTGACGATTGATAGTCAGAAGGCAGAAATTGCAAGAAATGATAATTTTTTCCGGCAAGTTTTTGTCCCCGCCGGCTATCATACAGTTCGTTTTTACCAATAATCGGCTTGCAGAAAACTCCTGACTTGCGATCAAGAGGTTTGTGTAAGCTAATTATGAGAGTTGGTTAATTTGAAACAGATAAGCTGGAGCATCGGAGTTTTCGTAAGCCTCATTAAACTTTGGCATATGAAAACCACAAGCCTTCGGCTTGCGGAAGTTTATGAAACTTAGCATTATTATTCCGGTTTTTAATGAAGAAAAAACGATTCTAAAAGTGCTGGATAAAGTTTCAAAATTAAAAATTCCTGGATGGGAGAAGGAAATTATTATAGTGGATGATTGCTCAACAGATAACACGAAGGAAATTATTAAGCGGTTAGCAGTTAGCGGTAAGCAGTTAGTAAAAATTTTCCACGGAAAAAATTCAGGGAAGGGAGCGGCGATTAAAACGGGGATAGAAAAAGCGGGAGGGACACACATCATTATTCAAGACGCAGACTTAGAATACACCCCGGAAGATATTAAAAAATTAGCGTTTTTAGTTGGCAAATATCCGGAAGCGGCGGTTTACGGTTCCCGTTTTTTAGGAAAATATCATAGCACGATTTTTGGTCACAAATTCGGTAATCAATTTTTAACGCAGTTGACCAATTTTCTTTATCACAGTCAGCTTTCGGATATGGAAACTTGTTATAAACTAATTCCCCGAAAATTTTTTGAGACGGTAAAAATTAATAGTCAACGATTTGATTTTGAGCCGGAGATTACGGCGAAACTGTTAAAACGAGGGATAAAAATAGTGGAAGTACCGATAAGTTATACTAAACGAGGATTTTCAGAAGGAAAAAAGATAAAATGGTGGCGAGACGGCTTTTGGGCTGTTTTAGCACTTTTGAGATACAGGTTTAATCAGTTTGATAATTGGTGATTAATGATTATGAGTCGGATTAAGAGGGTTCTAAACGCACCGGTAATTGTTTTGGCCGGCTTAGTTTTGGTTTTCTTTTTCCCCATCTTTTTTCTGGGGCAAGTTTTTTATGTAGGTGATATATACACAATTTACTTGCCGATGAAGGCCTTCTTAATTCGAAACCTTCAACAAGGAATTTTTCCGTTGTGGAATCCTGAAATATTTAGCGGTTATCCAGTATTTGCAGACCTATCGCTGGACACTTACTATCTCCCCGCCCTTTTTCTTTTTATTAATTCAACACTACAAGGAATCAGTTTTCTAATTGTGGCTCATTTCTTTTTAGCAGGATATTTTATGTTTAAACTTGGTAATCAATTAGGCTTGTCGAATAAAGCGTCGTTTTTGGCTTCAATTATATTCTCTTTTTCTGGAATCGCGGTTAATTATATAGCCGATCCCAAACGACTTTTTACTATAGCTTTATACCCGCTTTTTTATTATTTACTCGTGATTGCTTTTAAAAAAAACCGGTTCTTTTGGACAATTTTATGTGCGATGACACTTTCCTTACAGATTGCTGCTGGGCACATTCAGTATGTTCTTATTGGTTTAATGGTTTTGCCTATTGTGTTTCTTCTTACTGTCAAAGTTAATTCTCTCTTAAGCAGAATTCGTATACTAATACAGGTAGTCATCATCGGAATTCTGTTTTCGTCTGTTATTATCTTTCCTGCGATTGAATTTTTTCCTTTTACGACACGAATTGATACCTCGAAGTTTATCTCCATCTATGACAATTACTCTTTGAAGCCTCAATCGTTGGTGCGCTTTGTCTTTGCCAATTTTTGGGGTATTAAAAACGAAGGAAGCGCGTGGGGGACAATGGACACGACCAATATTGGTTATGTAGGAGTTTTGCCGTTGTTACTCATTCTAAGAAATATTAGGGCAATTATTAAAAAAAGAGAAAGATTTATCTTGGTAGGAATTGTGATATTTTCTTTGGCGGTCTCTTTTGGCACAAACCTTCCCATTTTTGGATTATTCATAAACACAATTCCTGTGTTTTCTTTCTTTCGTAACCCAATGGTTTTTATGGCAATTTACACATTTGGTGTTGCCCTTTTAGCGGCTTATGCATTTGATAGTGTGGGTAAAAATTTTTCCTTGAGATTTCTTGTGATGATGGTGATTTTTCTTGTCCTGTCGTTAACAGCTTATTTGTTAACACAATTAATGCCCAACACCCCCTTTAATGCCGTAACTTTTCTTGCTCGGGTAATGCATAAAAGTTTGAGCCAATTTCACACGTTTCAGACTGACTATTTGATAGCTAATTTTATCCTTCTAAATTTCCTATTCACGGGGGCTGTTGTTGTCACCTATTTGGTCTTGAAGAATAAGAACGTTCTTTTGGTTTTAGTTTTTTTGGACCTTCTGGTTATGAATAGGGGCATAATTGACACGCAAAAATATGCAGCCGATCTCAATCCAATTGCTAAATTCATCGAAAATAATATAGGGCATTATCGCTATCTTTCTATATCCGAACAAATTCCGTATAGTGGAGTAAGTCAATATTTTGGGTCACTGAGTCTTCAACCACCGTTTAGTAAAGAGGGGAGTAAGAAGACTTACGAGGAATTGTACGCAAATTTTTTACACGAAGCAAAGCTTTTGCCTCCTAATTTTGCCACTTATTATGGTTTGAAAACAATTAATGGGTACAATTCTTTCGTGCTTAGAAAATATTATAATTTTTTTCAAAAAAGTACAGAGCCTAATCTGATTTATAAAAATGCAGCCAGATACAATCCAAATGTGGTTAATATCGGTCCCGATATACAACTATCTTTGATTGATTTATCGAGGATAGATTTTAATGATCCCTTATATGATCAACTTGCTGTCAAGTTTATCGTCACAGATAAAGATCTTGGTTTACAACATCATAAAGAGGTTTATGGCGTTGATGGGATTTCAGTGTTTGAAAATAAAAACGTAATTCCAAGAGCTGTACTTATTGATCCAAATGGTCTAATAGTTGAACTTCCCCGAATTATTTATGAGGACGCCAATAGTATTTTGCTAAAAACAGAGAAGAGCGGTAAATTGGTACTTAGAGACACATATTACCCAGGATGGAAAGCGAAAATAAACGGGCAATCGACTCCTTTAGACTTGTACGATGGATTGTTTAGAGTAGTGTCTGTTGATAATCCCGGCATAGTTTCTATAATTTTTGAACCATTGTCGTTTAAATTCGGCCTCTTAGTTACAGTGATTAGTCTTGTGACAGGATTATTTTATATGTTGCACACATTGTTTAGGAGGGGAAAAACTTCATGAACAAGAAAGTGTTAGTAGTTATATCATTGGTTGTATTTTTGGGATCGATGATTCGCTTTCGGGATATTACCACTAATCCTCCAAATTTAAACACGGATGAGGCGGCGATTGGTTATAACGCTTATTCTATTTTAAGAACGGGGAGAGACGAATATGGGCAATTTTTGCCGCTGGCTTTTCGGTCGTTTGATGATTACAAGCCGCCACTTTATATTTATCTAACTGTTCCGTCAGTGGCGGTTTTTGGTCTTAACGAATTTGCCGTCCGGTTTCCGTCGGCATTTTTAGGAGTTTTGGCGGTAGTTATCACCGGTTTTCTCACCAAAAGATTATTAGGTAACTGGACGGTTGGGCTACTAGCGTCATTTTTATTGGCTATTTCTCCTTGGCATGTTCAGTTTACCCGAACAGCGTACGAAACAGGGAGCAATGCCTTTTTTACTTCTTTGGGATTACTTTTATTTTTGAAAGGTTTGGAGAAGAAATGGTTTTTGGTTGGGGCGGGGATTATCTTTGGTTTGCAAACTTATTTATATCAAGCAAGCAAAGTTTTTGTTCCCCTGTTAATAATTTCTATTTTTATAATTTATTTTCGTCGGATTAACTGGCGGCAAATTTTTCTTTTCATTATTCCGTTTATCTTGCTTTTAGTTCCTTTAATCAATCAAAGTTTCTCATCAACAGGTTTACTTCGGGTACGAGGGACAAGCGTTTTTCAGGATCCAAAAGCAGTTGAAAGGCGAGAGACTTATGAGCGGGCGGACTGGTTAAATAATGATAATAAATCTGTGCGGCTTTTCCACCAAAAATCTATGACTTATTTTCAAGACATTTTGGTGGGATATTTATCTCATTTCCGGCCGGATTTTCTTTTGGCCAGCCGAACCGACCCGAAAGTGGCTTATGCCCCAGAAGCCGGTCTTATTCCTTTGTGGACCGCACCGTTTTTGTTGATAGGGTTTTCCCTTCTTTTCAGAAGAAAAGACAAAACTTCAGCCCTATTATTGATTGCTTGGATACTAATTTCTCCCATCCCCGCATCAATAACGACGGGTTTACCAAGTTCTATTCGCACCGCAATTTTTTTGCCGTCGTGGCAAATAGTGACAGCGTGGGGGATGTGGGAAGTATTGAGGGTTATAAGAAAAAGATATAAGAATTTATACCCCCTTTTTATTTTAATGGTTGTAATGGCGGCAACCTACTTATTGGCG
>Ga0233422_10000096_pt1 | contig 48487 bp, 68 predicted proteins | sample Watercolumn_Mata_2_FD_182724 | JGI IMG/M metagenome (GOLD analysis project Ga0233422, IMG submission 182724) | Freshwater microbial communities from Lake Matano, South Sulawesi, Indonesia - Watercolumn_Matano_2014_110_MG | ecosystem: Environmental > Aquatic > Freshwater > Lake | place...
TGCCACCAACTATGTCAGCGTCAATGCCATCGGCGCGGCACAGGCATTTGTCAACCGCGTGGCCTACAGGACGCCGCTATGACCCCGACCTATTATTCCAGCCTGCCGGTCTTGCGACTTTACAAGCGGGACATGGCGCGGCTGCGAGACCTGAAAATCACCGGCAGGCCAAGAGTAATTCACTGGGATGGCGACAAGACAAACGCCGCCGCATCAGGGGCGCTTGGGGCGGGCGCGTTATTCGCCGTGAATGTGGCTTGGGACGGCGACGGCCCGAACGGGCCGGGCAGTGCGACGACCTATTGTTCTTACACCTATACCGCAACCGACCCGGCGACCGGCCTAGTATTGGGCACCGCCCTGAATCCGCTTCACAGCCGGGCGCGGGCAATGATGTGCAGGGTGGACTACGCGAATCTCGGCAGCGGCTACTACGACAGTAGTGGTGCGTTCATCCTTTGGGATGTGGACGAAACAATTCAAACAGCTCCATGTGACTGATGGCTGGCGACCTCGTACAAACGAATAATAGTGATGGCAAGGTGTGTGTCAGCGCTGAAGGCAAGGTAATCATTGCCGGCGAAGGCGACCCTTGCTACTGCGAGGAAGCCGCCTGCTGCTGCTCGCCCTGCGTGAAGGATTGCTACCGGATTAAGGATTATGATCCAAATCTGACCTTCAACGTCAGCGGTTGCACCTCAAACACATCTTCCGAGCCGCCATGGGATGGTTCGCTTGAAAATGATGACCCATCAATCTGTACTTGGTATGGCAACTTAGGTGGCAGTCCTTCAATTCAAGAGAGGCAGGTATCAAATCTACTGCTACGAGCGCATCCCGTAGAATGTTGGATTCTGGAGATTCAGTTAACATATAGTCACGGCCCGTCGCCGATGCTTTGGCGAGGCACAAAATCCTCTGGCTCGACTCCCGCCGGTGTCTATACCCGCACCGGCGGCTGCTCGACCGGGCCGGAGACACTAGAGATCGAGGAATGTCCGGGGGCGGATTACGCGCAATCCTTTGCGCCTTGTTATCAGATTGCCGACTATGTTGACGGCGATTTTGACCTTACCGGATGCGCGGATTGCTCAGATTCAGAAGCCGACGCATGGGACGGCACGTTCTCCTTGTTCCAGCCGGATGACATTCCATGCACCTGGGCGATTGACAAAGACACTTGGCAATTCGGCTCAATTTCTGGCAAGCGCATCGCTGTTTACGGAGACATCAATTCTGACGAAGCCACTGGAACAATTAGCGGATGTCCTCCGGTTGTTGCCATTTGGTGCTACAACGAAGATACGCAAACACCGGTCGTTGTCTGGCAGGGGCAACGCACTGCAAACCATCCTGATTATCCCGACGACCCGGTTGCCGGGACTTATTCCGGACTTGGCGGCTGCGACACTACTACAACTTCGTTGATCATTGAGCCGTGCCCATGATCCGCGTCGCTTGCAATTCAGCTATTGACATCGGCCATCCGACCGGCGGCGCGGTGCGGTGCAGGCTTGCCCTGTTCGGCGGTCGCCCGCATGCGGGCGTCTGCGCGAACTGCGAGATGCGGAACAGTGCAGATGCGCTGGCAGTTCGCGGCCTTGGCGATCTGGTCGCCAAGGTCGCCAAGCCCATTGCCAAGGCCATCGGCAAAGACCCGAACTGTCCCGGCTGCAAGAAACGGCAGGAGAAACTGAACGCGCTGGTGCCGCTGTGATAACAAGATTCCTATTGAAACCTACCACAGATAGTGCTAGTAGAAGATTGTGCCACAACAGGTGGTATAATCGAAGGAGAGTTATGTCTTACATTGTCAAATACCTGATTGCCTTCGTTCTTTCGATCTATCTCCCGGTTGCGGCATTTGCCCAAGGCCCGTTCCAGCGGCAGGCGATTACCGTCAGCAGCAATCTGACTATTAACGCCGGCGGCAGTCTGGTGATTACCGGCGGTACGGTCAATGCCAGCAACAGCACGGTGGCGGTTTCCAACCTCACGCAAATCAGCAGAGTTACCTTCAGAGACGGCTCAACGATGACTACTGCGGCCATAGGCACATCGGGCGTGTTCACCGTCTCCGGTGACGCGAACATCTGCGCTGTGACCAACGGGAGTGGAAATGCCAGCATCACCATCAGCAACGACAGCTCGCTGGCGAAGCTAGTCGGCGGCGATGGCTCGATATTCACGAATGTTTTGACCGGCGAGCAGACGAGCAATAACTTCCTTGTTGCCAGCCAGCCAACAAGCACATGGAACACTGTTACGGGGAAGGCAGATACAAACGGGACGTATCTTAACATGCACGTTGGTACAGCCAATTTTGCTGCGAGCGGCAGCAGCACGAACAGCGTCATGCTCGGCTCGAACGGCGTCAATATCGTGGCTGCGCCGGGCGATACGACCGGCACGACGAACATCGTTTACGGGATTCCGTATGCCGGCAAAGGCTCGGTCGGCGTCGTAGTCGGTCCGGCGGATTACTCGGCGGAAACCAACCGGGTGCTGCGCGAGGACGGTGTTTGGAGCGAGCCCATAGTTGGCCTGACCAACGGCAGCGATGCCGCCTTAAACAGCCTGAGTATGTCGAATCAGTTTGCATACATCAAAGATTTGTCGGTCTCAAACTCTCTGACAATCGAAGGCGGCATCACTGTCAATGGCGGGATCAAGTTCTCGGTCACGACGGTCACGAACTCGATGACGATTGGTTCGCTTGTCCAAACTGATTCGGTCTTTCGTGCCGACACAACGCTTGGCGCGTTTACCATCACGCTGCCGGCATCGAGCATAACGGGCAAACGAATCTGGATTTACAAGTCCGGTGACACCAACGCGCTGACCGTCCAGCGCAGCGGTACGCATATGATCAACGATGTCACCACTACCACCCATTCGCAAGCATGGACGCGGATTGAACTACAAGGCATCAACTCGACGAATTGGGCGCAGGTGGTCGGTTACTGGCGTGATCTGCCGCCGGAAGACATCGGCGCGGCGTTGCAGGCCGGGGTCAACGGGATACTCATCAAATCCGTTGGCTTGGACGGCACGCGCTCCGGTACGCTAGGCTTCCAGTGGTACGATGGCGGCCCGGCAGCATGGACGAATTATCTTTATCTTGATTACAACGGCCAGCTTCGGTTCGGCGAACCAGCCGATGATTTAGGCACGAACGGCGACCTGATTGCCCGCGCCGGCAACATCGGCAGCATGGCGGTTGCGATCTCTGACACGAATTACAGCGCGTCCGGTGTCGTGACCGGGATCAACACCATCGCCCTGTTCGGCTCAACCGGACGATTGACGAATCAGGTGCCCTACACGACGAATCTGGTCAGCAGCAGCGGTGGTGCGGCCACCAATGCGGTCAGCACGGTCGTCAGTGGCACGACCACGAACAACAATGTAGTGACGGTGATTCTCAGCACAGGACTGACCCAGACGCTCCAAGCGCAGACTTCAACTGTCACCGTCACAAGTTCCCCTCGGCTGGTGGACACAGCGGGCAAGAACGCGATTCTGTGCAGCAATTTGGTGGACTCCCTCGACGCTTATAACACCGTCAAGGCGTACCTCGTTCCAACAAATTCGACTTCGTTCGTCGGCGCGATGGGGGATTTCATCATCAACAACGGCGGCCTAGTGATTGCCCGGAACAGCGGCGGCACGCTGGTCCAATTCGAAAGTTACCTTCTTGCCGGGTACGGGAACTTCATGGGGCTCGACTTCAGACAGGATTACGGTGCGCCCTATGGCTTTCTCGGGTTGGACGGCCGCAAGAACACGGCTCTTTACAACAACACTATCCCGTTTCGGTTGGCCTTCAACAACGGCACAATCGGGAACGTGTTTATCTACGACACCTCTCAGAACGCGAAGGCTACAACTGTCTGGCAGCACTACGAAACGCGAGCCTCCCCGGCGTTTATCATTCAGGGGACGAACCAGTTGAGCAGTCTGGGTTCCGTGAATGCGAATCCCGCTGCGAACCAGAACTACGTTCAGATGCGGAACCTGACGGCCGGCAAAGCGGCGTACTTCGGCGTGGGGTCGAACTACAACCTGTTCGCGTTCGGGTTTGCCACGGGCACCGCCTCCAACGACGCGACGGCGCACCAAGAAATTTCTACGAACTCCGCTGTCGGCTTTCATAATTGGGGTGCGACGCCCACGAACGGCATCGGTCTCTGGTTGCGGGACGAGACCAATGGCCTTTGGGTAATCAACGTCAGAACGAACGGCTTGTTTATCGGACGTACCAACAATCTGACCGGCAACGCGATTATCGCTACGCCGCTTTCGGAATAAGAGAAAAATTATGAATAGGAGAAAGAATATGAAACGCTTAGGATTGGCTGTCTTGTTAGCTCTTACGGGGTCAACTGTGCTTGCTCAACAGTCTATTTATCGTTTTCTCGCCTCAAAGGACGTGACGCCAGCGCAGGCAACGAATATCGTCAATTCGCTGGATGCGGCGACCCTCGCGTTTCTGGAGCAGGGCAGCCGCAGGACGGAATCCACGCTGACCAACGGCCAGAGAATCGCCGTTATGGCCGGGAGTTTCGGCGATGGCCCGACAGAACTTCGAGGGGCGATTACCAACGATGCCGGAAATTGGGTCGTGGTGGGGCAGGCCGAACAACTGGTTAGTTTGCGGAATGTCGGCTCGATAATTCTGACCGTGCGGGTTGACCAGATCCAGGGCGCGCTGCCGTGATCGAGCGGGCGGTCATTGCAGTTCTCGCCCTGTCGCTGAGCGGTATCGTGGCTGCGTATGCGGCGACGAACGGGCCGGTGCGGCTACGAGCGATCAGCTTCACGCCGACTGTGACCTATCCGGTCGCGGGGATCGGCTGGACCAAAAACTTCGACACGAACTCGGCGGCGCTGGACATCAAGCCGTACAGCGACGAGTACGTCGGTTACAGCAGAGGATTTCACCGGCCTAGCACGACCATCATCATCAGCGCGACGAACGACGCAAACATACGCGTGTTCAACTACCGGGGCGGAGTCGTGGCGCAAGGTTCGCCCGCGGTCACCAACACATTCCCGGTCGGGCATTACTTCGTCGAGTGCCGGAGCGACCGGGCGCAGTTTGCCGTGTTGCCGGAAGACTACGCCGCGCCGGCCTGGTGGGGCGACAACAGCGTCGCTCATTCACAATGGCGCGGCGTCACGAACGGTTGGTATCGGTCGAGTGCCCTATGGTCGGTCGTCGAGACGAATCAGGGCGTGTACGACTGGACGGTGCCGGACGCCGAAACCAACTATCCGATGCCGTATCTGGTTGATCTGTGCTACACGGTGCCGGGCTGGGTCACGTCGAACAACTGCGTTGCGAGTTGGACGAACTATGTCAAAGCGGCCATCGCCCACTACCAGACCGCCGGGGTTGATCTACTCGGCATCGAACCGCTGAACGAGCCTTACGATACTGCGCCATTTCCGGCGTACCCAAGCGACGCGGCTTTTTGGGTGGGCCAGCTTTGTTCCAACGCGACTGTGGCCGCACACGATGTTGATGCCAGCCTGCTCGTGGCGGTGCCGGCGTTCTATGCGTTTTGGGGCGTGGACAAGATCGCCGAGTTTCAGGCCGCAGGCGCGTTTGCCGGTACCAATGTCGGTCTATCGTGGCACAACTATTCCGCGAACATCTGGCAACCGGACAACACCGGCACGTATGCTGCCGACGGGTACACACCTGCCGGTGTCCTGAGCAATGCGGTGGTTCACGCGAACGCCTTCCGCACCGCTGCCGGTCTGACCAACAGCGAACCGCTGTTCGTTGACGAGTTTCAGTTTATCGGGGCTTCGAGCATGGGCCAGACGAATCTGCCGATCAGTTACAGCGTGAGCGAGGCCGCGCCCGCCATGACCGCCGTGGATCGTGCCATCAAGTTCATCATCCTACACCGCTCGCTGAACGCATGGCTGCACTCGCAAAACGTATATGTCAGCAGTGTCTCCGACCCGCCCAATGCCGGGTTTGAGATCAACCAGCGCGGGCCGCATCCGAAAACGTCCGCCGCGCTGATGACCTGCTACTGGCTCAACGGGTGCGGACTCGAAACCTCAACTCAACAGGGCGTCCTATGGAATGTCAGCTTCACCAACGCCACACAGCGCCGACGGTTTTTGTGGACGCTTGAGGGCGCGACGACTAACCTGCCCGCGTACAGTGGCCGGGCAATGGACGTATTCGGCAACCTCAAGAGCCAGTCAGAGATTGATGAATCACCGACGATGATCCGTAGCAGCCTGAGCGGCGGAGGGGGGATATGATATGCGCCGAGCGTTGGCAGTTTCCTGTCTGATAGCAGCCGCCGGCTGTACGACCGTAAACTTTCTAGCGCCGCGCAATGGCGGAATTCGCACAACGCCTGTCAGCCAGCGGCGAATATCTGTGTTGGGTGCGCCTAGCCCGGCCCCGGCAATGGAAGCGGCTGTGACGCGCACCGCCATTAACCTGACACTTCATACCGGCACAATCACGCTCGGTTCAACCTGCACACTGCAAGGCACGCGGCTGCCCTTCGGCGAGAATCAACAATGGTCGAACATCACGAACTGGATTCATAATGGGCCGACTAATTTTACGAGCTTCGCCGGTAACGAGAACTGCACGACCGAACGAGTTGATTCGGTTTATCGGGTGAAAGTCAGCCCGCCATGAAACGATTGCCCGCAACTCAACGACCGCAGCGGCTTGTGCTGAATACCGCATTGGCGCGCGGACTGCCGATGCGCGCGGCGGCTACTGAGGCCGGCGTGCCGTTGTCAACGGCTTATACTTGGGCGCGGGCTGAACGCGGTCTCACAAATGCCGGCGAAACGCGGAACCCTACTTGGCTTGAACAGCTCGAACAAAACTGGTCGCTCTACGGAGGGCGAACAGAACGAGCAGTTAATGAAGCGCAGATATTGCTATTGGAGAATTACATTGCTCAACATCAGGCTCAAGGAATCGAATTGCCATGAACGCCATCGTCATCTGGCATTACTCGCTTGAATGGTGGCTACAATGGATTGGCTGGGCGATCATTGTTTATCTTGTCTGGATTATGATTGCCTGCAAACGCAACGAGATGCGGGAACGCCGGGCATGGCGGGCGTTGCAAGAGCAGATTCGCCCGAAAACGCGACGGAATAGGAAAAACAGGAGATGACATGAACTGTCCTAGCCCCTACTGGCAGAGCGATTGCGGACGGTTCACGGTGTACTGCGCCGATTGTCGTACAATTCTTCCGCACTTGACCGGCGTGGATGCGGTGGTGACTGACCCGCCGTATGGGATAAGCAATCACGAATTTCGCTCAACACTTCCAAGCACTAAGGGCGTTGTGAACACCGAAAGCATAGCCGCCGATGGAGACACGGATGCCGCCGGCTACCTGTTTTCCTTTATCAAGACAGATACGGATGCGGTTGTGTGGGGAGCGAATAACTTTCCGCACTTGTTACCACATAAGGGACGCTGGCTATGCTGGGACAAGCGAATCACCGAAGATGCCGACAGAATGTTAGGAAGTGCGTTTGAGTTGGCGTGGACTAGCAAGATGACCGGCTTCGACAGAATGATAAGGTGTTTGCATGGCGGGGTTGTAAATGCTGACGGTGGCAGTCGGCTTCATCCAACGCAGAAGCCAACAAAGGTGATGATTGCCTGCCTTGAGATATTTCCTGACGCTATCACCATCCTCGACCCCTTCATGGGCAGCGGCACTACTGGCGTTGCTTGTGTGAGGCTTGGTAGGAAGTTTGTTGGGGTTGAGATTTGTGAGGATTACGTGAAAATCGCCATAACACGCATCGAGCGCGAACTGGCGCAAGGCGATTTCATCCGGGATGCACAACCTAAACCAGCAACTCAACCGGAGCTTGTAACGACATGAACTGGAAAGACCTCGTTAGTTCACCGACAACCGTGCTGGGCGCAGTTGGCGCTGCTGCCCAACTCATCCCGTTGATTGACGGCTGCCCGCATTGGCTGGTATTGACTGCGAGGATCGCTGGCGCTCTGGCGCTGGCAGTGATGGGGCATCAGGCAGCAGACGCCAAAGACGTGCCGCAACCGCCTTCTACAACGACAGTTACAGCGAAAACGGACGGGCATGGGATGGAAAACCCGCTGAAACCGTGATAGCCGAGGGATTACATAATGCCCAAAAGGGCGCATTTAGGCGTATAAGCGCAATGCGGGGCATTTACGCGCCACCAGAGCCAACTCAACGAACTCGCGGGCTTACTTCCTTTCTCCCGCGACGCTTCTCCAATACCCTAGCCGCTCTGGTGGCGCATTCTTTTGCGCGTAACGCACGGTGCGTAACCGGATTGGCGGCTTTTACGTTACTATCAGGCTGCGTATCCGGGAAACTGGAACGCAGCGCGTGCCGCTTTTTCGATAGCGCAGCGGCCACACAGGATTCATGGCGCGGCGTATCAACCAATGTCCAGCGCCGGGTTGAGCAGAGCGTTGAGACGAAAACCTACTGGCATACGCAAGCCAAGACGTTCTGGGAAACGGTTCAGCCATATATCACATCCGGTATAATCGCCCTGCTCGTTGGTCTGGGCGGTTGGCTCGGAGCAAAGAAACACACACAACGACAAAGGAGAAACGGAAATGAAGAAGTTGATTCTAAGCGTCCTCATTGGATTCTGCATCGGAAGCACAAGTAGCTACGCCGGGAACTGGTTTACCGACGCGCTGAACTGGATTCAGGCCAACGGCGAGGCCAGCATGGGCGTCGGGATACCGCTGGGCAAGTTCAAGGCGGACGCGATAAAGCCTACGGCAGTCCAGCATTTGACGCTCTGCCGGTATGAGTATGTCGGGATTGAGTGGAGTCCGGGCATCGAAGCGAGTCAGTATCTCAACGGTGACCCGCTGGTTGGCGTCGGGGTTGGCGTAAGTTGGAAACTGCTCAAGGTCGGTCAACTGAGCGATCTGCGGTTCCCGTTGTTCCGGGCGTTCTCGGAACTGCGCGGGACAATATCGCTGACGCTTGGCGCAGATGATTTGTTCGACGGCAAAGTGAATGGCCGTAGTGCAATGCTCTGCGCGTCGCTGGGCTGGAAGTTTTAGCATGCCCCTCTGGCAATACATCGCAGTGGTGTTGATCGTGGCCATCGCCGGCTGGACATGGATTTGGCGCAGGATGAACAAGGGGTGATTTTATGACTAGCGAACTGAACGGTAAACTGGCGCGGTGGGCTTTGGTGTTTTTGATGGGGTTGGTCGTGACACTATCCGGCGCATGGGCGGTGCGGATTGAACAGCGGATTTCAGCCATCGAAGATTCACAGAATGAGAAAGGGTTGCTGCTGGAAAAGATAGCGACCCGTCAGGAAATGGTTCTTCAGCGGCTTGACCGGATGGAAGGCGTTATTCAGGCCAACAATGTGATGCTCAAGCGGTCTGATGCGAGTCGTTGACATGACCCCGCTGCAACAGCTTGGTCTGGATTTGCTGGACGCTTCCCGGCGGGTTGGCGGCCTAGCGGACAAAGCCAACGACCTTCAGATCAATCCTGCTGATGTCAATGCCATCGAGGATGCCGCTGCCGCACTCGAACGACTGGGCCGGCGGCTGGTGAAGCAAGAGCTTGTTGGTTCCCATTCCCGCCACACAAGCCGCAGAAACAGACGACAGCGCCGAATCATCGCCTTCTGTCTTTCAAGCATTGAGCAGTTCCTCTTTCAACTCACTCAACCGTTTCGTCAGCTTGTCTATAGCCGGCAATTTCGGGCTGTGTTCCGCCCGCAATGTTTCCATGCTGCTAACGCCTATCAGCCCCGCCCGTTGGCGCTTGACTGATTCGATGTCGTCTTCGATCTGCCAGCGTTGACGGCGGACTGGCGCTGACCCTTGCAATACTGGGGCATCACATTTGTTCAGCCAGTTCACGACGAACCGGCGCGTGATTTTCCGGCCACGGCCACGGGGCGTAAGCAACCACGCCTGCATCTTGCGCTTCTCTGCTGCAATATCGAGGTTAGGGTAAAGCTCTGCTATCTTCTTCCAAAACTCAGAATCAGAACAAGAGTTAGAGTTAGAGCCAGATAGCGATTCTTCTGTTACATCTTTGTTATATCTGAACTTGGTTTGTCGTAACTTGTTATGCTGGCGGTGGTTCAGGTCGCGTTCTCTTTTGCGTGACGTAAGCGTTATGTCACCGTTAGGCGCACGGACTACATTGCAGGCATTCGTTGTCTCCAATTCCTTTACTGCGAGGTCAACTTCGCCTTGAGTATTCCCGGTCATGCGAGAGATACCCTCAACAGAATCAGTTATACTTGGCACATCTAGTTCCATCATCACACAGAGCGCGTCAATCCAAACACCCCTCGTTGTTGCGCTGCACCGTCTGAGCTTCGGATCATTGCGCCAAGCGCCAAACTCCCATTTCTCCCAGAAGTTTTTCATTTAAGAGTTCTGCGCTTTGCGGTTTTCACAACATTCACACCAGCGAGTTCCGCCGGCGCGTATGTAGGAGTGACGCCCTATCAGGCATCGTAGCCAGCAATACCATCTACATCGGTGATTCATTCCGCCTCCTGTTCTCTCGTTCGAGATACGCCTTGTTGAGCGTCCTTTCTATTTCAGCGAGCGTCCGGCATCCCATGCCGTGCCGCCCTATAGTGCGCGATCCGCAGTCGGCGCAGAACCACGGGACGGAGCTAACAGGAGGATGCGCGGCGGCATCAGGCTTGCAATCTACGGTTTTCATCGCGCATTGTTAGGTAGGCGCATGGGCAGGGTCTTTGCAATTCTGCGCCTGTTGTTTCTTCTGATCCGTCTCTTGCGTGTTGGGGGATTCATCGTTTCCATCAAATCTGCCTTCCCCCTGCCTGCTAAGACCGGCGAAGATCGCCAGATGGAGCGGGTGCCCCGCAGAGGGAAGGTGTTTACGATGTCTTAGCATGAAAGCATCCTAACCGAAAATCCTCACTTTGTCAATGCCTTGATATGCAGATGCAGGTCGCCAACCAATGCACGGCATATCAATCTGTTGTTTTGTGGCCTGCTCATCGCCAATCCTGATACGAGTCCGGCAGCCACGGCTCACAACCGTCTGGATAGAAAAGATGGCATCGCCGACATTCGATTCCGTAGTAGTTTTCTTCCCAGTCATGCTTTTCGCCGACGCAGACGACGGGTACAGAACCATCCGCCGAAGCCAACGGCGGGCAGCTAGGGTTTCGAGTCGCGTCACCCGTTGTTTCCGAAGTTTCTGGCGTTCTCATCGGTTGCTTCCCTGCCCGCTCGCATGGGTTTCGGTGGCTTAGTTCTGCATTAGCCGCGGTAGCGCACTTCACAATCGAGGCAGTTGATAAAGGCATGACGTTCTCCATTCTTCACGCTTACGGGCTTGCCACAGTCTATGCATGGCTCCTTATGGCAGCCAGAAGCGCGGCTAACAATACGGGTCGAACTAATTCGCTTTCGTCTTACCGGCGGCGAAAGCCTGCGAAGCACTTTAGTCGCATCCTCAGTCGCAAACTGAACAAACATCGCCGCCGCGTGCTCGTCTATCTTTTCCAGCATCGGCACGAGCACTTGTCCGGCGGCGGTGAAGTCAGCCAGCCGCAGAATGAGGTCTTGAGGGTCTGGTTGTTTCTTCTTCATTGTTCCACCGTCACCTTCCCGCTTGTGCCGGCAACGGCATCAGTGTACGCACACCGATACCGCATCGGGTTGATGTAGTATTGTTTGATGTCCTCGATCTCACGAATCACATCACCAACGTCGCGGGCGACGATGGAGACCCCACCCTGTTTGACTACTTTCCGGTGCCACTCGGCCTGTATATCCGTCAACTGATCACGCCCGGCCTTTACTTCGATTGCCAGAAACGCGCCCCGGTATAAAGCGCAAATATCACTCACCCCCGGCGTCCCGAATCGCATGAACCGGCCTTCGCTGCGGACAGCGCCAGAGCCGCCTTTCCACCAGAGGATTCCTTGGTAACTCAGGTAGTCGGTGATTGCTTTGGTCAATCGTCTTGCGGGCGCGGCCATATCAGAGTATTCTTTCCGCCAACCGGCGCAATAGTTCAAGGTCATTCACCAAGTAGGCGAGCGCCTTCGGTCTGTCTGATTCATAGATCGCGGCGAACTCAGCGCCTTCGCCGGTCTTTTCGCCAAGCCCAAGCAGTTTACAAATCACGCCCAGACCGCCTTGTGCCTGCCGGTCGCCTAGCTGCCACCGTTGCCGCAGGTCAATCAAGTGTTCCAGCGGATACCCGCGCCCATTGCAGATCGGTGGCGGCCTGATGCCATACACCCAACTGCGCCTGACAAGAAACGGCCAATCGAAGTTTGCGCCATTGAACGTCACCCAGTCCAGCGGGCTTTTCTGCGCCCGTAATGCGCGGTAATCTCGCCAGAACTCAACCAGCAGATTCGCTTCTTCGCCCTCATACAGCGTTGGCTTCGTTGAACCGACCTGAATACCGGCGACGAGCACCCGACCCGTAATCGGCGATAGCGCAGCATCGGCAAGCTGTTTCGCTCTGGCGTTCTTGACGTACTCGGCAATCTTGGCAGCATCCTTGTAGTTCGCCGGCGCTTCGGGCGTCTCAAGATGCTCTAAACAATTCGGGGCAGGTCCGGTCTCAATGTCCATGTAGATGTAACTCATATCTGTGCCATCGCTTTCTGTGTGCTCAAGATGCTGCGTAATGCGTCCATCTTCGACTGCAACCCGTGATACCGGCTGATAACCCGTTGCGAATCAATGTAAGCACCGGCAAGAACAGTCAGGGCATCATAGTATGCTTGTGACGCCCTTGCGTTTACTTCGCGTTCGGCGATGCTCTTGCCGGGCGCGTCTTGAACGGCCTTGGCAAGCAACATCTTTCTGCGCTCGCCATCGTATTCGGCGATTTGCCGGGCAACGGCAAACTCGTCGCGCATCTTATCCTGCTTATCGAGGCAGGCGTATATCTCGGCCTGCAACGTCGCTATGTCGCTGAAGTCCATAGGTCAGAACGGAACATGATCGTCTGCCGGCGGTTGATTGTCCGCACCGGTCTGTTCGGGTTCTTTCTCGGTTGTGGCCGGCGGCTGATAGCCTTCCCGGTCTTTGACCCGCTTGTACTCGCCGCTCGGTCGCAGAAGATTCTTGGGGTCGGCCTTCAATACGGTGGTGACATTGCCGTAAACAACGCCGTCGGATTCCTCGTGTGTGATGATTAGCTGGCATGGCGCTGCCAAGACCTTTTCCAGATCGAAGCCCTTCAGTTCCTCGGCGGTAAACGCCCGCCCGCGCCAGCTTCGCAAGTCTTTGTACAGCGTTGAACGATCATCGAATGAGAAGTTGTACCGTTTACTCGCCAAGAATCGCTTGCCGGTTTCAGGCATCACGGGGCTGATTTCCCAGATGACTTTGACATGATGTTTCACGCCCCACGGCGTTTCCACATCACCGAGGTCAACCACGTCAACGCAACAGCCCGGCCAGATACCTTCCGGCGGCGGTACGAACGGCTTCTTTTTAAGAATCAGACTCATTTTGGTTCTCCTTTGCTTTGTTTGTTTTTCCTGAATGACTTCAATATTCTTCCCGCAGCGCAATCCTCGCAGTATCCATGCTCGTCAAGATCGCCTTCATCATCAAACTCTGCGTCGCAGCTACGGCACGTCGGCAGCGGTTCGGTTTCCTGAATGGCATGGTACGCCTGCTGCGGCGTGCAGCCAGTGGGGATGCGGATACGGCTCATAACTTCACCCACGCCAGAATCAGCCCAGCGAAAAGCACAATCTCAAATGCGATTGCCAGCACGAGAAAGCCGGCTACGCAATCAGCTTCGAGATCGAGCGGCTCAGGTTTGTATCGGTTCTGTTTCATCGTGTCCTTTCTATTGAGGCCCGCACCGCCACAGGGACACGATGTCGTCCAGAGAGGGACGAGAAGCCGCAGTCTTCCACTGCGGGCTGCGGACGGTGCGAGCCAAGATTAGTTTCAACATCGTGTCTGGTCGTGTCCATCGGGTGTCAAGTTACGGGATTCGCTGGATTGAATCAAACATTTTCTTCGCTGTCCTGTTCTTTTTTTGTAGCATCGCCCGTGCTAGCGCCGAATCGGGCGGTCAACTTCGTTACATCGTCCTTGAGAACATCAGGCCGCAGATGCGCGTAGATTCGCAGCAGTAGCGCGCCTCGGTCTGAATGACCGAGAATATCGGCGAGTCCCTGCACGGACGCGCCCGCCGCCATCGCTTCGCTGGCGAAAAACTTCCGCCAGACATGGTAACTGCGGTAATGCGGCAAACCAAGCGCATCGCAGGCGGCGTGAAGCTGGTATCGAATATCCAATGCGCCGAATACCAGCATCTCGCCGTTATCCGTCCATAGGCGCTTCAGCAGCTCGGCGCACTTCGGCAGGATCGGTACGCGCCTACCCTTGCCGTTCTTCGTCTCACCGCGACGACCCACGAGCAGCACGCCTTTCGCAAGGTCGCAATCATCCCAAGTCAATCGCTCGGCCTCGGCCCGGCGCAATCCTGTCAGGCTCAGGAACTCAATCAGATCGGCGGTCTTGCTCGGCCCGGTCTTGCGTAGCTCGGCGAGAATCGCGTCGCGCTCGGCAGCGGTCGGCACTTGGTCAAGCGGCTCAAGCACCCGCTGTCGGGACAATCGCCCGGCGGGATTCGTTGCCAGCGCGCCCTCGGCAATGCCGTGATCGAGAATCCGCCGCAACACTTGTAGCTCGGCATTGAACGACCTTGGCGCAAGCGCCGCTCGGCGCTCGGTCTGCCAGCGCCGGCAGGCATCGCGTAGGCTCGGCTCGGCCAGATCGCCAAAGAACCTCCCCAGCTCGGCGGCATGATAGGCGTAAGCCTTCCGGCTCGATTCGGTACAGTTCTGCCGCAGTGACAGCCAGTCGGCAGCTAGTTCGGTAAAGGTCATTTCGTGTCTCCTCTCTCGCAAGTACAGGGCTTGCTTTGTTCGTGTAGTTGAAAGCATTTTAGGCAGGCAACAAATCCGTCCAGCACGCTGCCATCGGGGAATCTAAAGCCCGTTGAATCTTGGGCGCGGGCGCTCGCCTGTTTCTTATCCCTATCGGCAAGCACAGCGCCGCAGCACGGACATACATCGGCAGGCGATACAACCCGCACCACGCCGCAGCCTTGCCGGAATATCTTGAACGGTAGATTCCGCCTAGACAATTCCAGCACCAGCCATTTCGCCGCTGGCGGGAAGTCTAGGCTAAGGTCAATCGGCTCGGCTCGGTCAAGCCGGGCGCGGATCGCCGTCTGCCAGTCAGGATTTATCGTTGTGGGCATCGGTTATCGGCAACGCCAGTTGCGCCCTATTCATCCGTTCCATGATTGCCCGTGCGGTGTCGGCTTCGGATTGCAGCCGGGCAGGGTCATCGGCCCGGTCTGATAGCAGCTTAAAACTCCGGTCAACGATCAATTCTTGCGTCTGTGGTTTCATGCAGTCACCAATTCGGCTTGCGCCTGTCTCAGTTGTTCAGTTCTGAAATACTTGAACCCGATGCGCCATGTATCCCGGCACCGTTCAAGTATCCTGCCGGTGCCGCCGTCTGGCAGCAACACGGTTTCACCAATGCTCGGATACCACTTCGGCGGCGCGGCTGGCGATTCAACGACCGGCTCTGGTGCTGGTTCCGGCGCGTCCCGCCTATCGTTGACCTCGATCATCTTCGATTCCGGGGCAACGTCGTGCGAAGTTTCAGGCTGAATCGGCTCGGCAACCTCGTTTTCGGCGGTTTCAGGCTGAGGTTCATCCGGCAACTCGGCCAGCAAACGCGGTTCTAGCGCCGCCAATACCGCCCGGAAGCTCAGTCTGCCGCTTCGTTTGATTCCAAGTTCGTCAAGCGCTGGCGCGTGATTCCGCTTCAGCAGAGATTCCCAAGCGTGATTGACAAGCGCCTGAGCATCATCCCAGAGTTTGTCGGCGTTGTGTTCAAACCGAAGGCACAAGCACCGCTCTTGAATTGCATCATCAGCAAACTCAGACAGGGGCTTGTTGCTGGTGAAGATCACTATCGTCTTGCTCGGCAGATTCTCCAAGCGGGTCTTAAGATAGTTCACCGCCTCGCGGGACATGCAATCAGCTTCCTCGAATACCAGCGTCCACCATAGGCTGCCAATCATTGGCCGGTATCGGCAATGCTCGAAGATTTCCTCAAGCCGGTCAATCCCTTGGTGCCGGCTCGGCACAAGCCAGAAGCCGGTGCTGATCCGCTGGGCGTCGCTGCCGTCAACATCAGCGCCAAGCTCAGCGGCAACGGCGTAACCGATGCTGGTTTTGCCGATGCCCGGCGGCCCGCAGGCAATCATAGCGAAGCTGCATCGCTGCTTGAGCTTGGCTTGTAACAGTCTTACAACCTCGGTTTGCCCGCGCAAATCAGCCAGTCTGCGCGGTCGGAACTGCTCGGTTAATGGTTTCATCGTGTCGTGTCCTCTCTTTGTTCTGATTTTGTTCGGCTCGGTATTGCTTGACGGCATAGTGCTCAAATCCGATTGTCGCGGTCGGATCGCCTCGGCGCAACCTCAGCCACTCAGCCCAGAGCCGTTCTTGATTAGCTTCAGTGTAGGCGGTATAAGTCATGGCCCTTTCAACTCCCTTGCTTCGCTCAGTTCGCAGTCGCCGCAAGCATCATCGGCAACCTCAGTGCGGCTCGGTCGGTTGACCGGCTCAAGCGCGGCCTGTTGTCGCTCAGTGCGGCCCTTGCCCGCACCCGGTACGCCTCTCGGCGTTACTAGGTAGCGCAAAGCATCCCGCAACGCCGCCCGCAACTCATCCCGCTCGGCGATGAGACGCGCCACCGTCTCGCTTTCCCCGGCATAATCCGCCGGCAGAGGTGCCGGTAAGTGCCGGCACCCGTAGCCGATTGATTAGGCAGGCACAGCTTCCAGCGCGAACTTGCCGCTGTAGAATTCCTTCGGAATCTTCTCGGCATCCCGGACGGGCAGTTTTTTGATTGTCTTTGCCTTCAGATCAATCACATACAGCCATTCGATGTCACCGTGGATTCCCGTTGTTGGCTCAATCGCGCCCACTTTCCAGCCGTAACCGCCGGGGTTCTCGCCGGTCGGCTCGCCTTGCCGGAATGACTTGTTCCAATCGCTTTCGCCTTCGGCGTATTCCTGCCTGCCGAAGACGATCAACCACCCGGCGGCCTGTCCTACGTTGTCCCGGATAGCACCGCTTTTGACGCAATCCAAGAATCGCTGCAAGGTTGGCAGCGCACCTTCAGGATAGCCGTCACTATGGCGATAGAATATCAGTTCATCGCCAGAGCCGTCTTTGACTACTATGTTCGCTCGTGTACTCATCGTGTCTCGCTTTCTGCCGCGTTACGCGGCGCTGTATTTGGCTTGCAACCGCGCCAATTCAGCGCGTTCAGCCGTTTCAGTTTCCTGCCCTAGAGCAGCCTTCGCTTTCTCTACAAGCTGATTCTCGCGCGCCCAGTTCCGCAGTGCGCGCTCAACGTCGCTGTAGGTAAACTGCGGGTCGCCGCAAATGCCACCGCTTCTGTCGGAATACAACCCGTAGTTGCCCGCCGTGATTTCGAGAAACCGCAACTGATCCCGCAACGTCTCGAAAAAAGTGGCATAGAATCCACCTCGGTCATAGTGCGCGATATGACCGAAGGTGTTGCTCAGGCGGGTGTAGAACCACTTTTCAAACAAGCTCGGCTTGTAGCCGCTTTCGACAAAGCGGACGAAGTGATTCGCAAACTTGGCCTTATCCTCGGCGCTGTTCCACTCGGTTGGCGTGAACTGTTCCGCCGTGAACTGTCTTTTCATCGTGTCATTCCTTTCTTTGTTCGCGCTTATCTAGCGCCCGCTGCCCCGGCGCTTGACCGGGGCAGGACGGCGACAGAGAAGCCGGCTATTCGCCTTTCGCGTTGATCTCAGGGGCGATAATGCCGTAGCCGCCCCGGTCTTTGTGCAGAGCAGCAACAGCAGCAGCTTGTCCGACGGGTTGATTGAGGTGCTGGTGCCGAAACTCGTCTGTCCACCAGCAATTAATCTTCAGCGCATACCCGCGAGCGTCGCGGTTCAGGAAAACCGGCACGCCAGCCGCTCGGAAGCCCAGCAGCCGGTCAACTTGACCGAGTATTGCATCAAGGGCCTTGTCGTGCCGCTCTTGCCAATGTTCCCACGCGCGCTGTGCGGCGTTGCCGTCGGACTGTCGAACACCGCGCATTTCATCACCATTGCACAATTCCAGCGTGTGCTCGTGCGCCTCAAGTTCGAGCTTCCGCAGTTTCCTGCACAATCTCACCGGGTCGCGCTCGGCGGCCCGTGGGAATATCGCCAGCAGGTTTTTTCCATGCTGGGCGATTGCGTTGCGTTGTTCGGTTGTCATCGTGTCACCTTCCTGCTGGCAGGGCCGGCTGTTGTGTTTGATTCTGGTTTGGATGTAGCGTTGCCAAATAGTGCAAGGGCCAAGCACCGATCACTTCAAGCACTTCGACTTTGCCACCGTCACAGTTCACGGCGTGTTGCGCCTGCTCTAAGACGGTTTCCCGGCAAGCCTCGCGCAAGTAAATAGGCGCGTCAAATGGCAATGTTCCGACTGTCTTGCGATAGTCTTCGCACCCGTTGTGACTGCCAACCAGCAACCATGTTCGAGTCATCATCGTGTCACCTTTCTTTATTGTGTTGCGTTGTTTGTAAGCTCATAGCATCGTGTCTGCCTTACATTACCACGCTGCCGGTCCACTGCAACAAGATTCTGCAACTATTTTTAGAATCTTCGTAGCATCGCCAATGCCAGATTTACACTAGCACATGACATGCCAATACCAGCCCCACTGATAGACTGTCAGTAAATTGACATTGTGTCAGCGCTTGACTTGCGAGCGCGTATGGCCTACCCTACCCCGTCATGCCCGAGACAGCGCTAGTGACAACCGACCCCGGCCTTGCTTTGCCACCTATCAAACCAAGTCAACGCAAGTTCCTAGCAGCCCTAGCAGAACATGGATTCAAGGTTGCCCCTAGCGCCAAGGCGATAGGGATTCACGAGCGCACAGGCTGGCGCTGGCTGGCCGATCCTAAGGTGAGGCCGCACTTCGATAAGCTCGTTGCTGATAGCGTGCCGTTGATTGAAGCAGCCCACGTTGCGGCCGGGCTGGAGCGTGATACATTGGCAAGGATTCACATTCTTAAGAATCGCCACCCGCTCTACCGAGAAACACAGCGGATCGAAGTTGAACATAAGACTATCCCAATAGAATCAATCTCAGTAGCAGCCTTGCCAGCCCTGGCAGCCTCAGCAGCAGCCTTGATAGCACCTGCCCTTGCCCAAGTCTTGGCAGGCAAGGACAAGGCTGATCTTGCTAAACCAGTTATCGAAGCAGAGGCTACTACCAGTAGCGGTTTTGTAAGGCAGGACGGGCAGTAGTCCGCTATATGTAGTGGGTTTCAACCGTTTCCGCACCCGAATCCCCTGAAAACCGCAGCAAAGATTCCCAAATATATGCAAATCCGTCCACGGGAACAACTTAGAAGCGCAATTTTTTCCCTTCAACCGCCCGGACAACCATAATTTTCAAAAGCAGGTGATTCCGGTGCTGAAAAATTCCGGTAAAAAGTTGATCGTGATTTCTGACAAGTTGTCTTGTTCTTGACTTGTTTCGTTGACCAACTCAAGTGCTTGTGAGTTCCTGTCAGTATTTGGTGAGGAGGGTTGTAGAGATGGTGGTTCCCAGAGGATTTACACCATCGCTAGCGAGTTCTTCGGTATTCGGAGCCGGAGGTATCGTTAGGATGGTCAGTCGTCGCGGAAATCGGCGGACGTTGCTGCAACAGGCTGATGCTGCTGATCATCCGAGGCGGTCACTATGTACCTCTGAACCTGTTGGGTTCTGGGGTTTCCCCATGATTCGTGACTGGTTTCGCCGGTCGAGGTCTGGCAATAAGAAAGCCCGGCGACTTGTCCTTGGTCAAGGCATCCGGGCTGAACCATCTCCGCCGTGCGGTCTTTAGTGATTTCCCGATTACAGGAGATCGGGGCGGCGTTTAACACTTCGCTTACACGTTTGTCTGCGTGGGGGCCTGAAACCTTGGCAGAGGCCCCGGTTGACTGAAAAGTTGACTTACGAGTTGACTGATAATTCATCGAAAAATGGCAGGCTGGGCAGTAGTACGACCCTTTGCGGGTCTTACGCCAGCCGGGTTTCTGGCAGGCCGGACATTTCTTGGGTCTGGCTTTGAGTTTGAGCGGGCTGCGGACAGGTGGCGGCTGTTGTTTTGGCTGGAACACTGCGAGGACTTCTTCCCTATGATTCCACGGGCTGAGAATCAGGCGGTTTTCGCAAGGTCTGGCGCGTTGCGGGATCATGGGTTAGAGCCTCGTACAAAGAAAATGGCCGGCGGGCTTGGTAAACCCACCGGCGCATACATGAGGCCAGCTATTAGTCCGCTGGCGGACGCAACTCTCGGACTCTGGGCCGAGATTTTACAAATCTTGTTCATCCCAGAGTCCGCCGAATTTCGATTGCCGTTTTCTCATGTTGGCTGCAAATTTACCACAGGTGATCTGGATTGTCAAGTGGCCTGAAGAAGATTTTTCCGGGCTGCGGTATTCTTGTGAAGCACTTGCGGAACTCAGCCCAAGGCCCAAGCCAGCTGAAGTTGTCCGAGATCGTGACGATTTCGTTGTCTGGGAAGATGAACGCGATGTGCCGGTCGCCGCAGCCATCGCCGGGGCCGATGAACCGGTAAAAACCGTCCAAGCGCTTCATGGCGATGCTCATGGTGCCGCGAAGATAACCGGGCGGCGATGGAAAATCAACGGGGCTGAGAAAGATTTTTCCGGTATGTTGTTGACACCGGCAGCGGGCGGTGATAGCGTGACCACACACGATGAATGAAAACAATGATCCGCCGCCGGCTGCTTCGCCAATATCCATTTTATCGCTAGGGGCCGGCGTTCAATCGTCCACGATGGCACTGATGGCGGCAGCCGGTGAAATCAAGCCGATGCCAATGGCGGCGGTTTTCGCAGACACTCAGGCAGAACCGCCAAGCGTATATCGCTGGCTGGACTGGCTGGAAAAACAACTGCCGTTCCCGGTGTGTCGCGTAACGGCTGGCAATTTGCGGGAAATACTTACGACAAGCAAGCCGCGCAAGGACGGTCTGGGATACTGGCAGAAATCGTCGCTGCCGGCGTACACGCTGAACTATGACGGCAGTAAGGGACACATGCCGAGGGGTTGCACCTACGATTTCAAGGTGATACCCCTCACCCGTGCTGCGCGAAAACTTGGGGGGATCAAACGCGGGCAGAAAACCGTGGGCATTGTGCAGTGGATCGGAATCAGTTGTGATGAGGCTCACCGAATGAAACCGCCGCGTGAGCCGTGGATAGAACACCGATGGCCGCTGATAGAAGCCGGAATGTCTAGGGTGCATTGTCTGCGCTGGATGAAGATGCGAAACTATCCAGAGCCACCACGATCAGCCTGCACATTCTGTCCGTATCATAATGACCGTGAATGGTTGCGGCTAAGAACTGAAGAGCCTGACGCCTTCGCGGACGCGGTTGCTTTTGAGAAAAGATTCCAGACTGAACGCGCAAAAACAAAGGACATCAGAGGGGTGCCTTATTTGCATGACAGCCGCAAGCCTTTGGAAGACGTAATCTTTCAATTAACACACCAACAGCCCGAACTATTCGGAAACGAATGCGAGGGGATGTGCGGAGTATGAACGCGCCCGGCACTCGAACTGACCGGCAGCGGGTGGCGGTAGGCTGGCCGCACACGATGAATAAGATGTGCATTGGACACAACAAGGAAATATGAGGTTGTTATGCGCTACTGCAAGGTATGCGGCCGTACTGATAATGACCACCATGAACCTGACTGGATTGAAATACCGGCGGGATGCGTGTGTGACTGGAGGGAATGGGACTATCATAAGATGTCGAAACTCCCGCTGGTATGTAGCGAATACGAGGGCGATGGCACGACTAATTGTCAGACTTGTGAACACGACAAGGAATGTCATACGCACATCAGCAGAATATCAGGCGCTGACAACACACGATGAATAAGAACGGCAAGGGGGCGTGGATTTAACGTGGCTAGACTTCGAGTGCTGTATGGCGATTGCCGGGACAAGCTCAGAGAGATTGTTGATGGCACGATTCAATGCTGTGTAACAAGCCCGCCGTATTGGGGACTCAGATCGTATTTGTCGAAAGACCACCCGGACAAGCACCGCGAGATCGGTCAGGAAAAAACGCCGGAATTGTATGTTGAAACAATGGTGCAGGTGTTCCGGGAAGTGAAGCGCTGCCTGCATGACAGCGGGACGTTGTGGCTGAATCTGGGGGATAGTTACGCAAGCGATATAAAGGGACACAACAACAATGGTGAAGGCGGTTCAACGCTGACTAGCGGATCGAGACCTCACGTCCGCGCTGCATACAATGATGGGAGAGGGAGAACCGGCATTCGCGTTCAGCACGGCCTCAAACCCAAAGACCTCTGCATGATACCGTGGCGCGCTGCCCTAGCTTTACAGCAAGACGGCTGGTGGTTGCGTTCGGTGATTGTGTGGCATAAGAAGTCCTGTATGCCCGAATCCGTCACCGACCGCCCGACGAATAGCTGGGAGCCGATATTCCTGCTGGCGAAGTCCGCCCGGTACTTCTACGACGCCGAGGCAGTGAAGGAACAGGTAGCGGAATGCTCGATTGAGCGAGCCAAGTATTCGTTTGATGCCTCAAAAGAGCGGAACAACACAGCGCGGGGCGGTGCTGAAACATTTACCGCGAGCCAGCTTGTTCCTGAAAGCGGCCTACGCAACCAGCGCAACCTCTGGTCACTCGGCCCCGAACCATACAGCGAGGCGCACTTCGCCACATTCCCAACTGAGATACCGCGCCGCGCCATTCTAGCCGGTACGTCCGCCAAGGGCTGCTGCCCGAAGTGCTACGCGCCGTGGGAGCGGGTGGTGGAGAGAGTTGTAAAGTCCACAAACTACAAACAGCGCAAGGACGCCGCCGTTGATGTTTCGGGCGACCCAATGTATCGGAACGGTTCTCACAATTCTGGATTGGCTCAAAATGCCGATACCGAAACCCACACCGTTGGCTGGCAGCCCGGCTGCGATTGCGACGCTGGCGACCCGATTCCCTGTACTGTTCTTGACCCGTTTGCCGGCAGCGGAACTGTCGGCCAAGTTGCGCTTGAATTGGGGCGTGACGCCATTCTGATTGAACTTAATCCGGGCTATCTGCCATTGATTGAGAAACGCACGACCGTAACGAAAGGGCTGGTGCTGGCCTGACATGACCCTCGCCCTGCTCATTTTCATCAGTAACGCAGTATTTTTCTGTGCTATCATGTACGCAGTAGGATTGCTTGAGAGGAGGTGTATGAAGATGGCGGAAACACAACAGGAACTCGTGGAACAGGTGAATCAACTCACGACGCAGGTGGCGAAGATCGGCACCGAGACGAGCGCGCTGATTCAGAAGGTTGCGGACTTGGAAGCGGCTCTGAACAGCCAGCCAAACGTCACGCCGGAATTGCAGGTGGCGTTTGATGCGCTCAAGGCTCAGGTGCAGACCGTGGACGATCTTGTGCCTGACCAGCCCTGATGTCAAGATGGCCGATGCGGGCGGAATTGAAGGAAAAGATTGACGAATGACCGCTGGCCTATTGATACCAAAGGACGCTGACCAATCGGGAAAGCTAGTCCATGTTTGTGTCCGGCGTTTTGTTGGGCGTTTTTCGGCGGCGACGCTGTATCACGCGGATTGTTTGGAACTGCTGCCAAAACTGACTGGCGTGGACGCAATAATCACCGACCCGCCTTACGGAGTTGGTATGGACTATGGCGAATATGATGACAACCTATCGGATACAACCGCATTGGTAAAAGCCTTCGTGGCGGTGGCAATCAATGTGGCGCGTGTGACCGCGCTGACGGCAGGAAAATGGGAAACAGAGTTGGCATTATATCAGACGCAGCCGCCACGATGGCGAATGTGTTGGTACAAGGGGTCGCAATCATGCGCCAGCCCAATAGGTTTCAATGATTGGGAGGCGGTGCTGGTGTACGGTGAGAAAATCCACAATAACGCCCACGATTACTTTTACGCCATGCCCGAGAAGATGGGAAACTACAATCATCCATGCCCAAAACCGGTGGCCTACGCCAGCGCACTGATAGCTCGACTGGTAAAGGACGGCGAAACAGTGTGCGATCCATTCATGGGAAGCGGCACGATTGGAGTGGCAGCCGTGCGAGCAAACAAGAATTTCATCGGCATCGAGAAAGACGCCCGATATTATGAAACCGCCGTGGAACGGATACGGAAAGAAATCAATCAAGGCGTGCTATTATGACCCATAACAGCTTTTGCGAGTGCGGTAAACAGAAGCGGAAAGGCGCAGTCTGCTGCCCGGACTGTTGGCAGAAGGATTTTGCCAAGCACGGCGGCAGGAATTACCGGTGCGGGGATAAACGGCGGGTGTCGGAAGTCGTATTTCATCCGACGCCCAGCCCGTTTTATTTTCCGTGCCGGTGGGCTGGCCGGGTGAAACCGTAAATGAAACCCGGCTTGACAGTATTGGCTGATCCAGTATAAGATGTTCGCGTGATAGTGAATAATTCACGTCGTTGCTGGCCGCCGGTTATCCGGTTCTTTGCCGCATCTTGCGGCAGCTATCACGGGCTGGCAACGACTGTATTTGGTTGTCCTAACATATGAGCGAAAACTCAGTCATTATATTTTCACAGGCAACGGAGTTACTGGCAAAGGCTGATACGATTCAGCGCGCAAAAGAATTGAAATCTCTGGCATTAACTGCTGCCGAATGGGCGAAGCGAAAGGGAATGGGAAAAGAAGCTGTCCGGTATTGCAAGAGCTACGCGCTGGAGGCCGAGCGAAAGATGGGCGAAATGCTGCTGGCTACGGAAAGAGCAGGGCCGGTAAATCCAAAACCCCCAAGGGATCGTCGGTTACCACATGTAACCGACGATGCGCCAACCCTCGCCAGTTTGGGCATTACGAAGCGCGAAAGCGCAGAAGCACAGTCGCTGGCTAAATTGCCTCTGGCGGATTTCGAGAAACTCAAGACCGGTGATGACACCCGCGCTGCGGTGCGGCGGCAACTGCGGGCGAAACGCGACCGCGCCCGAAAAAGCGCACGATGCAAGTGCAACGCAATCGAAGGCGTCCGCAGGGGCGATTTCCGCAACGTACTTTCCGATCTTCACAATGTCAACGCCATCATCACTGACCCGCCCTACGGCAAGGATGCGCTTCCGCTCTGGCGCGATCTTGGGGTGTTCGCCGCCAAAGTTCTGGCCGAGGATGGAGTGCTTCTCGCCTATTCCGGGCAGATGTACCTCCCAGAAGTGCTCGATGCCTTGCGTGAATCTCTTGATTACTTCTGGTGTTGTGCCGTATTCCATGAAGGCTCTGGCAACCTGACGCCGTTGGGACACCCTGTGCGGAAAGTTATCAATGAATGGAAACCGGTTCTGTTTTTTTGCAAAAAAAACGGCGGTTTCCCGCGCACGTTCCGGGATGTACTTCGCGCCGGCAAACCGGATAAGAGCGCGCATAATTGGCAACAGCCAATCTCTGAGGCCGAATGGCTGATTGAACAATTCACTGAAAAGGGCGAAACCGTGGTTGATCCATTTGCCGGCAGCGGCACCGTGGCGAAAGCTGCGCGGAATTGCGGACGCCGGTTCATTGGCGCGGAGATTCTTTTGTGAACCTTTTGACGCAAGGCGAATGCGGTTCTTGGTCGCGTGACGTTTGGAAGTGGAGTCACAAACAAAGCCATCCCTCGCATTGGGGTTGTGATCTTGACTTTTGCATCGTCGGCAAAAACCCGGCTCGCATCATCGCAATCTTCGATTATAAGAATGGGCCCCGTGACCGGATACGGTTCACAGAAGCCATCGCCTACCAAGCCTTATTGAAGATTGCGCCAGTCTTCATCGTGCAATCGCCCTGTCCTTTTTGTGGGCCGTTCACGATTACAAGATTATTGGCTACTGACTATCGGCCCGAACCGCCGCGTTGTGAATGGGGGGAAAGCGTTATCGTGCAAGATTGGGGCGGATTCCATCAGTGGGAGACAAAACTCCGCGCCAATGTGATTCAGAGTGGACAGGAGGGCGGAGACAAGCCGCCCCACGAAGTTTGATGAAATCTGATGGAATCTGATGGAATAACATGGGAAGTGCCATAGATGTCAAGGAACTGGAGGCGCGGTTCCGGGCTGACCCGGAACTATTGAAGCTCTGGACACCGCGCCTGACGAGCTATATGCTCGATACGCCCACGGTGAAGCAGTATGCCATGCTGCTCTACAACGGGTTTGAAGGCATGTACGGCGGCGGGGTTGGTTCCGGCAAGACCGTGTATCTTCTTAATGCCTCGTTTCAATATGCTGATGTTCCCGGTTACAAGGCATTGTTGTTGCGCCGCACCTATCAGATGTGCATCAAGCCGGACGGCCTGATTCCGCGTTTGGTGAACCATCTGAAACGGCTCAATCTTGAAAAATGCTGGACTGAAACCAAGCGTCAAGCCTTTCTGCCGCACGGCAGCATCATCGAAATCGGGTATGCCGAGGAGGAGAAGGACATTCACAGTTTCGACGGGAACGAGTATCAGTTCATCGGGATAGATCAGGTCGAGATGTTCACACCTTATCAGTACAAACATCTGCTAACAAGGCTGCGCCGCCCGAAGAAACTGATGGCTGTTCCCCTGCGAATGCGTTGCACCGCCAATCCCAGCGGGCCATTCAAGAATTGGTACAAACAATGGTTTATCCGCAGCCAGCCGCCCGTGGACAAGGATGGTGTGCCGCAACGGATATTCATTCCGGCCACGGCGCGTGACAATCCGCATCTCGATCTGGAGAGTTACGAGAACCAATTCAAGCTCGTTGATGCGTTGACCCGTAAACGGCTCTGGGATGGCGACTGGGATGCTGAAGCCGAAGGCATGATGTTTAACCGGGCATGGTTTGAGCGCGTCAGTTCAACGCCGGTCATCATCGGCAAGGTGGCCGGTTGGGACAGAGCGGGTAGCGAAGCGCCCGATGCTGACTGGACAGTGGGCGCGCTCTGGGGCATGGGCGAGGACGGGAAGGCGTATCTCTTGGAAATTGTCCGGGGCCGCTGGACAAGCGCCCGCGTGGACGACGTGCAACGCCAGAAAGCCCGCGACTGGGGGATTGACACGATGCACTGGGGACAACAAGACCCCGGCGCAGCGGGGAAATCCGAGGATGAACGGATCAAGCGCGATGTGTTTCGCGGGTTCAATTACGACAGCGAAACCACGGCCACGAACCAGCGCGGGGCGAAAGCGAACCGGTGGCGGCCATTGGCTGTGGCCGCCGAACACGGCGAAGTCCGGGTGTTGGATCGGGAATGGACTGAAACATATCTGGATGAGATGGAGAGCCTGTCCGAGGATGGCAGCCATGATTTCGATGACCAAGGAGACGCCTCCTCTACCGGATTCCGGCACCTTGTCCAGCCAACAGATGAATCTGTCACGTCGCTTTTGATGGACGCCGAATCGAGCGAATCGGCGCTTGAGAGATTTCTAGGACTATAACAATCGCCGCTTGCGTTTCGCCTGTCCTTCGTTATCCTTGCTGGTAACGCAAGGACTATCATGCCATTTTTCAAGCGGTTAGCCGAACGCCGGGAACAGCAACGGGAATACCGGGCCAAAGCCGCCGAATCGCTCCGGCTCGCTGCCGACCTCGAAAAAACGAAACTGGAACTGGAACTGGCCCGCGCCCGGCGCGAAACCGCCGAGTCTGGTCTGATGCTGGAACAAATCAAGCTCGCCACGGAAACGGTGGCCACCGAATACGCTCTCGCCAAGGAAATCTACGGCAAAAACATCTTCAACGAGGACGACAAAGGCGTTCTGTTTGACCTGTTCAGCTATGCCACCGGCGATGCGATTGACGAGGCCAATTATCTCACGATGCTTCGTAACGCTTATCAAGCGTGGTCAACCGACGCCTTTGCCCATGGTTGGATCGAAGTGTTCGTCAAGTTCGTGGTCGGCATGTCCTGCAAACTCCGGCAGAAGGACGGCGACGAAGCGGCACAGGCCGTTCTTGACGAGTTCATGGACGGTTATACCCGGCAGGACGGCAGCCGGGAACAGCCGTGGGAGAAACGGGCGAATGAATGGGTGCGCCGGACGTTCCGGGATGAATGTTTCGTCAGGAAATTCCCGCGCACAGATGGCCGCACTTATCTCCGGTTCCTGAATCCGATGTGGGTGCGGAGCGCCTACAGTTACGGGCCAGTCTATACATACGGCATCATTACCGACCCGGATGACATTGAAAAGGTGATCGCCTATCGTTACTGGCCCTTTATTTTCATGACGAATCAATCGGTCGAGCCGCAGCAGATACCGGCCCGGAACGTGATTCACACCAAACTCACCGATAGTGATGCGAAACGGAGCCGACCGTTGTTGCTGCCTGTCATGGCCGATCTGGTGGAGTTCAACCGGCTGCTGCGCGCTCGCCGGAAACTGCATTGGCTGCGGACATTGTTCGCCCTCGAAAAACGGGTCAAAGGCGCTTGGCCGGCGCTGCTCAAGGCCAAACACGATAAGGCCAAGGTTGCCGATCCGAACAATCCCACCGGGCTGCTCGAATACGGCTGGTCTGCTGCCGGCATCATCGAGCACAATGATAACGTCGAGTACGAGTTCAAGACGCCACAGTTGCAGGCACAGGACGCTCTGGCCGATATTCAGGTACATGGCGCGAAGATATTGGCCGGGCTGGGACTGTCGCCCACCGTCGGCATCCCCGGCATTTATCAGGAAACCTATAATCAGGGTGAGCTGAGTGAATCGCCAATGATTACCACGATGAAGATGTGGCAGGGATTCTTTGCGTGCGATTTCGCGCGACTGGCGGAGGACGAACTCAGGGCGGCACAGGCTGTGGGCCGGCTGGATTCGCGGATACCGGCTCAGGTCGCTGTGGACTATCCCCTGATGAATCCTCGTGACATGGAAAAGGAAACGCGGGCAATGGCATTGCAACAGGTCATGGGCGCAATCAGCCTGCGGACAGCGCGAGGCAAACTTGATCTGGATGATGTCATCGAGCAGAAACAGATTGAACTGGAACAGAGCCGGCTGGCAGCCGTGCCGGGCCATAATGGTTCCGGCGACGGTGAACCGAATATGACGGACGCGGAACTGGCCGCCATGCTCTCCGGCCCGGCGGGTCGCAACGGCAAGGGCAACGAGGACAAGATCGGGCTGGTGCCGAAGTCAGTCAAGCGGTTGGTGACGGCCCGTTAAAGCTCGCGGTATTTGATCGGGAAGTTCTTTGGTTGCCAGAATTGTTCCCCGCCATTGGCAATCGTTGGATAATCAATCGGATGATAGGCTGGATGCCGGTGTTCCTTGAACTTGAAATCCATGTCGCCGCGCTCCGTTGCTTCCATCGTCTTTGTCTTGCCGAAATGATAGAACCGCATCGCCTCGTCGCCAACAAGGTATTGTTTTAGTCCGGCTCGCGCCAGCCTGTAACCCAACCGCGCATCGCACCCGCGCCAGCCCAAATCCCGCATGTCATGTCCGCCGATGGCCCTGATTGCCTTTGTCGGCGCGGCCCAGATTGCGCCACAGGCATGTTCGGGGCCAATGGCTAGAAGCCGGGGCATCACGGCCGGACTCCGTGTTGGGAAGTCCTTTTGCAGCACTTCCATCGTTACTGGGTCAAGAAAGTATATTTGGCCATAAAAAGCGCATCCGGGCAGGGCATTGGTTAATTCTTTCACGCACGCGACCAATCTCTTAGTGACAGGGCCATCATCGTCTAGATGCAGAATGATGTCACCCTTGGCCTCACGGAACATGACCTGATCCGGCACAAGAGAATCTGTATCTTTATCATGCAGTCGCTGGCATTGAAATGCCCGAAGGCCGTGACAAACAATGTGCTCGTTTGTTTCGCCATCGAAAGCGAGCAGAATCTCAAAATCATCATTGGTTTGTCTTTCTAATGAACGAAGCAATCCCATGGTCTGCCCTGTAAGGCCGCCAGAGCGCGTCGGAATGCAGACGGAAATCATCCGGCAATTACTCCTCTCAGGTTGTTCTCAAATTCATCCCGTTCCAATTCGTACCATAAGCGGCTGTTCTCGACCGGGCCACCGGCTCGGAGCAGCCGGCTTACTGTTTCGTGGACGCCCGTTCCAGAGCAGATCGCGCTTTTCGCCAGCCGGATTTCCGTATAAGCCACTGGTTTGACCCGGCCTGCCAATGGCCATTCTGTCATGGGCAGAGCATCAATCCCGATGACTCTTGCTCCGACACCAAATCCTTCGTGGATGGCATGACCGAATCCTTCATAGGCGCTTGGCATTAGATGAAACAGGCATTCGTTCTGCAACTGGATCAACTGTTCGCGGCCAACTGATTCGTGCCAAGTAACACGAGGATAATGCGCTGCCTGCGGGAAGAACTTGCCGACAATCACAAGGTCGGCATCAATGCCGGTGGCCCATGCCTCAAGAATCGCCAGCGTGTTCTTGACCTGACTGCCGCCGGCGATATGCAGAAACTTTCTCTGTCGCGGAACGCTTGGTAGATGATGATCTTCCGCAGCGAACCCGATGAACACCGCCCGGCGGCCTGCTTTCTTGCTGAAAATATCCAGAGTGTCATGCGTCTTGCAGCAGATAAAATCCAAGGCGCTCAGAGAGGCATCGTATTGCGGAAACCACCATTCGGGGTTGGGAATGGCTACGTTCCGCTTCGCCAGCGGAAGAAACGCCGGGGCCACTGTCTCACAAAAGATGTTCAGATCAACCTTGTCATCCGGCACCATCGCGCCGTTGAACTGTCCGGCAATGACTTCATGCCCCCACCGGGTGAGCAGCCGGCGCAGGATGAGATAATCACGGAGCAGCCCTTTCATCGAATCGAGATTGGTGATGATGCGGATTTTCAGAAGTCACCGCCTTCATTCCATGCGCGCTCAATCTCATCCCGATACCAGTTCACTGTTTGTCTCAGGGATGATTCAAACTCGAACGGCGGCAACCAGCCAACGACCGGATTACGCGGCAACGATTCCGGCGCATATTGAAAATCGTAACCGGGACGTTCCTTATTCGCGTTGATCAATTTTGCGTCCAGCGGCAAGTCAAGAATGGCGGCAATCCGTTCGGCCATCTCCAGATTGGTGAGCTTGATGCCGTTGAAAATCGTGTATGGCTCGCCCGCCCTGCCATGCAGATAAAGATAGATGCAGGCGGCAGCAGCGTTCTTGGCATACGTCCAGATTCGGCTGCCGGAATTTCCCGTGGCGTCGGCGTAAATGCCGACGATTTGTTTCTTCATAACCGCCCGCACCACTGCTGGCACAAAGTTTTTCCGGTTCTGACGTTCTCCAAAACAATTCGTGCAAAAAACATTGATCACCGGCAGCCGGTGGCTCCGATAGAACGCCCGGCCCATGTAAGCCGCTGCCGCCTTCGATGCCGCATAAGGACTGGAAGGATCGCCCAACGCCTCGACCGAATTGAAGTTGATGAATCGTCCATTGCTGGTCATGATCCTGCGGGCGGCTTCCAGCAGATTCGTTGTGCCAAGGATATTATCCAGCACATACTCACTCGCCGGCACATCGCCGTCCATTCGCATCCGGGCGGCGAAATGGAAAATGGCGTCAACGTCGGCGATTCCCCGAAGACATTCGCCGCGCAGATCGGCCTCCGGCCTGTCAATCAGGATTGCGTTTTCAAACCCGGCGTATTCAAGAAAGTGGCTGCCGATAAATCCCCTTGAGCCGGTGACGACGACGGCGCTCATGATGCCGGCAAACCTCGCTTTCCTGCCTCGCGGCCATCGAGATGCAGCGTATGCAAGAGATTCTCGCCTTCTGCGTAAAGCGCCAGCCGGAATTTCTCCCACGGCTGGTCGAATACCGCGCCATACATCTTGTGTTCGATGAACCGGCCCGGTTCCGGGCAGAATTCGTTCATCCATTTCCGGTACACAGCCACGGGCGCGACGTGAATCCGGGCGCTCCAGCAATTTGATTTGATGACTTGACAGCCGTTGATATTGTGCCGCGCCGGGTCGGGATACAGGTGCCGGTGTTCCGGCAGCACAATCTCATTGTCATGCAGCCGAATCAGATGAAGCGTGTCATTGGGGAGCAGGGCTTGGCAGATTTTCTCGAAATCAATCGAGCCGGTTGGGAAAGTATCGCTTTCGACATACATCAATAGAGGTGTCCGGCACAAATCAAGCGCCGGTCTGATATGGCCTGTCTCGTGGATATTTTCATTGAAAATGATTGGCAGCACACCCCGGAACGCCCCGTCCCAGTTGCAGAGCCAAAGGAATCGGCGCTTGAATTCTTCATAATCAGCCCGGCGGTCCTGCTGGTCGCGGCGCAACCCATCGAGAAGCACGATGATTTCACAGTTCCGAAGCTGGTCATAGCCGCGAATCCCCCGGACACAGCGCTCGATGATTTCCGTCGAGGGGTGCGATGGATAGACGCAGGCGGCAATCACGACGGTTAGTTTGTTCCGCAGATCACAGTCTGGCTTCAGCCCGGAGATAGATTCAATGTCATCATCGAGATTCTGGGCGAAGTCCCGCTTGTAGCGCAACCACCAAGCAACGGCCTTGTTCGTATCCTGTTTCAGCCTTGTTGGATCATTGCGGTACTCCGTCAGCAGTTGATGCCATTGCTCCCAGCGCCGCACAACCGGGAAATCGGCCTGAATCATCCAGTTCCAGTAATTGAAATCTTCAGGATGAAACTGGCTGCGATTGATTGCCACCGGTAGAACCCCCAATTCCAGCGCCTCGAATACCCGGAAGCAATCCGGCGTATAGTTGCCGGACGGCGACGGCGCAATCTTGGCCTCACTCATCTTCGTCAGATACTCAAGCCGGGGAATCCCATGGCCGAATCCATCGGTGATTTTGAGGTAGCCATTGCTGGACGCCTGAAGCTGTTTAAAACAGTTCTGGCGATCTTCGTTGATGTCTTGCCCCGCGAAAAACCAATCCAGCGGGCGATCCTTGTGCATCGGACAAAGATTGTGTTCCAGAACCATTTCCCGCGAACCGATCATCGGGCCGGTGCAGATGAACCTGTCCGCGCCATTGGACATCGGCGGGCGCGGACACTGAATCCAGAATTTCCTTCTATCTCCGCGCAGGTCTTTCCACGGGAACCTGTTTTCCTCATCACCATTGCAGAACACCACAGCCCATGGCATCAGATTCATAAACTCAAGAATCTTCGGTGCTCGTCCGTCCAAAAGTCGTGCCTGCAACATGATTACGCCGCCATTGGCCAATTCATCTTTAGCCCAAGGCCGGTCAACGAAAGAGAACTGCTGCGTAGGCCAGAGCGCCCTCTCAAAAGCCGCCGTCTGAATGGCGTGATCGCCAAAACCCCTCCCCTGCGGCCAGAATACCGGGACTGCGTTCATAATTTCTTCAAGGCAATGGCTACGGGATAAACACCTTCTTTGTTATCATTGCCGTCCGGGGTTTCATACTTCCTTGAAGGCGGGCCGCCGGTCAGATGCTCCAAAAACCGGGCAAGGCCGCCCGCCGTGAAATACCATGTGTCTGTTTCTGCGGTGGGGTTGACTTCGGTGCTGAACGCGATCAAGCCGCCCGGTTTCGTCACGCGAATCATTTCGCTCACCGCGACGAACGCGCCATCGTGCCAGCCGTCCTCCGGGCCGAAATGTTCTATGCTCGACACGCAGAAACTCGCATCAAAGATGTTGTCAAGATAGTCCAGCCTCATTGAATCCATGACGACCGGCTTCACGTTCGGCAAAAGCTGCCAATGAGAGAGAAAACTTTCAAGTTCAATTCCAGCGGCCCTCAGATAGGCCGGCTCCCATTTGTCAGCGGCGATCACCTCATCGGACACGCTCGCCAGCCAATCCACCAGCGGCTCGGTGCCGCATGCCGCATCGAGCACGCGCTTGAGCTGTCCGGCATGAAGCAATGCGAAGTTGACCATTGTAACGAATTCCCAGTCTTTCCGGTTACGCAGGTTCTTTCTGCCGGTTGCTTCCAGCCAAAGCTCCGCAGAGTAGGACAGGCTGGAGTCGAAGTCGGCATAATCACAGCCGCGAATCTCCAAGAGTTCAACGCTCATTTTCGGTATCTCCTTCTGGCTTCCTGTATGACCAAATCAACCGGGGCATTGTACAGCCGGGCGACCATGACGCCAATCTCGTCAATTTCGTTATCGCCCAAGCGTTCCGGCTTGGCGATCTCCGGCCATTTCAAGTCGGCCAGAGAACCCGCATACTTCGCGGCGGCTGGGTTTGTAAGGATAGCCAGCAATTCTTTCATTCGATTGTGGTAAGTGCAAAATTCTTTCACTAGCAGATGCCCGCGCCGCCGGATGCTTTCCCGCTCCGCATCGTGTTCAACATAGTAATCAATCAGCCGCTTCAGTTCAACGAAGTCGCCGTATTCGTAGAATCGCAGATGAACGCCATCGGTGAACTCCTGCATCATCCCTTGTATCCACGGGTGGATCAGGAATCCGCCGCGTCCAAGCGTTTCATAGGCCCGGTCTGACCAATAATGGGGATGGGTATAACCCGGACAGAGCGAATCGCCGACGACAACCTTGGCGCTGGCATAGACAGAGTTAAGCAGTTTACCGCGAACGGTTGCTTCCGGGTTGCCGTACTTCTTGAACCTGTCGCCATAGGTCTGACGGAGCCAGTCAATCAGTCTTGGCCGGTAAGGCCATTCCCTGTGATAATGATAACTGCCGATGAAACAGACATCGCCGGCCAGCATATCATCCGGCCCCTCACAATAGCAATCGCGCCTGATTACGCCGGGCCGAATCCAATGGTGGTTTACGTTGTGCTGCCGATAAAAAACCTCGCTGCCACCATCCACGCCGAAGAAAATGTCAGTCTTGAACCACGGATGCACGCCAACGTAATTGGCGGCCCGCCCAATTTCAGCGAACAGATCGAGACTGAACGAAACGGTTTTTACGCCCAGCCCGCGCAGCCGGGCAAGACAGAGAAACATATCGCCGCGATTCAGCCAGCCGTGCGTGTGCATCCAGAAAAGAAGGTTGCAGGACTTGGCGACATCAAATACTTGCTCGGAAATAACCTCGTCCTCTTGCAGCGGGATTACCTCGTGCCCCATGTCCCTGAACGTCCACACAAGATCGGATTCGGTGCTGTGCGCTGGCCGGTGATTTCCGAGAAGGGCGATTTTCATTCTGCACACCGTAGTTGCATCTGTGCGATGATTAAGAGCCAGCGCACCAAATCTTCGGGGGAATCAAAATCCCGGCTCAGTCCTGAGAGATTGGCGAAATTCGGGGAATCATCGGGGATATTGAGAATGTCATCGGATTCAGCGGGCAGCCCGCAAGCAAGCCGGCACGCCCGCCATCCACCGCCCATTGTTTCGCCCCTGTATTCAGCCTCTAAGAGCTTTGTGACTATCCGGCGGAATCTTTCAATCCACGGCGCAGGTACATATACAGCAAGCATTTCGCCTTCTGACTTGTTGCCAAACCAGACAATATCCCGCCCCTTGGACAGATTAACGAGCCTGACAATCAGCCGGGCGTCTTTCTCCATGATGAAAACATCACCATACAAAAATAGGACATCTTCCTTTGCGTCCTGCCAGAGCGCTTTTGAAGAAAGAAACTTGGCCGTATTCCAATTCACGGTGGACGCCGGCAGGTGATAACAGTGAATATCTGGCTCTTGCATCGCCACCTCGCGGGTGATCAAATAGTGTTTGGCGCTCGGAAATCCAGCACTAAACTGGCGATGGAGCCGGTCGATGATTCGTTCGCCGCAGATTTTAAGTTCCTGTTTTGCGCATCCCATGAAGTTATTCCAGCGGGTTGACGCTCCGCCGGCTAAATATAGGATTTTCATTGGGGCAGAAACAGCCAATGTTCTTCATGATCTATTTCAAGCAGGTTTGCTGAGTAGTTATGACTCGTGATGAATTGCAACAGGCTTTCCTTGTTGGAACCGAACCGTTCCAGTTGATCGGGATGCACCGAACACCAAATCGTTGGCCTCACTTGGCGCAGCGTCCATTCTGCGCCTTTCAACACAAGCATTTCCGAACCCTCGACATCAATCGTTACTGCATCTGGGCGAAGTTTGTGGGCAAGGTCGTCGAGGGCCAAGCGCGGCGTATCGTAATCCTGCGCTAAACTGGAAGTGCCATCAACGGGACATTCAACAAAGCTCATCGCGCAAGAGGGCCATTCGCCGAGCAGGAACAGATTTGAATCGCCGGGCGTATCGGCAAGAAACGCCTGACAACAGCCCGCCGGCATTGCGTAAGAATTTCCTTCCCATGTCATTCGTATATTGGGCCACAAAGCCGCGCTTGGCTCAATCAGCACCATGTTTGATGGCCCAACAAACTTGGCATAGATCGAACTGCACCAGCCGTGTTCTGCGCCAACATCATAGAGAATCATTCCCTGCCGGAGACGTTCCTCCATTGAATCGAATCGTTTTATTTCCAGCCGGTAATACCATCCCAGTTCGCAAACCGGTCGCACATCACGGCTTTCCACTTCTGATTGACGAATCCAGTTTTCAATCGGATTTCACAAGTTCCGGCGTCCAGAAGCACAGACATGCGCGATGCAAAGGGATAATTGTCGCATCTTCCGGCTCGAACAGCTCGCCCTCGTAATGATCGCACTCGTCAAATCTTGGGTGAGCCGCCGAAAGCGTGTAACGCATCAGAACCTTCTCGCCGATCTGACCGGCCATTTCCGTCTGGGCATCGGCGTAAAGACTGGCCGAATCATATTCGATTTCGCGTTCCAAGTTCGGAAGCAGGGCGGCAGCCGGCGCTTGTTCTCCGCCCTTTTGTGTTCCCCTTAGAACAGCGCTGACGCCGCCCTTGAGCGCGCCAATCGCTTCATCGGTAAGCGCAGCCCGGCTGATGCGTTTCATCAGGGCCGATTCCGCGCCTTGCACGAGACGTCGGATATGTTCTGGAATCGGTTCATCCTCCAGCCCGACTCGTATGGCTTTGAGAACCAAGGACGAAATGATTGCGCCGCCAATGACTTTGAGCGCGGCCACAGACCGCTTGGATTTGGCGGCAACACTGGCCGCGCCGCGTTCCGCCGTTGCCGCCAACGATGAAGTAACGGAATTCGTCAACAATGCCGCGAGCATTTCCATCTCGTTATGTATCGGGCGGCGCATGAGCGGCAGGGCATCAGGCGGGATTGCGCCGTTTTGTGAATGGCCGACAATCAAAAGCAAGAGCCGGTTCTCGCTGTCTTGCACCTGTTGGCGCAACAGAAGCAGCAGGGCTGAAAGTTCTTTCAAGAACCTGACACGATGCGGGTCGGGATTTTCCGCAAGCGCGTCCGTGATGTGCTCACGGCTCATGATGTCAGTCCCGCTTGTGAACGTAAGGGCGAAGCAGTTCCATCTGTTCTTTTGTCCAGACCCAATCACCGCGCAACCCGATCTTGGCTATCTCTGCTGCCAGACCGATGTTCTGTGCGGTGATCTTAACGTAGGTATCGCTGACTCCGAGTTGCTTGGCTACTTCTCCGGTTGATAACAGAATCTCCTTGGGCATCTTCAGACTTACCTTACTACAATATGTGGTGGTTGCAAGCAGAGACTACACAACATATAGGATATGTTCAAGGAGTAATTTATATGCCTTGGAAAACCGAAGATGTGGACTCTCATAAGAAGGGCTTGGACGAATCCCAGAAGAAACGCTGGGTGTCCATTGCCAATTCCGTCCTGAAACAGTGCGAGAAAGACGGGGGCAAGGACTGTGAAGGCAAGGCCGTTCGCATCGCCAACGCCAAATGCGAAGGCAGCGAAGAGAGCCTGAAGGAAATACTTGCCGAGTTTGCCAAGGAGGAAGGCGCTTCTGGCGAGAAAGGATTTGCCAAGGAATCGTTTGCCGCTGAAGGCGCAAGGATTGATCCCGATGGCGGCGTTATATTCGATGCGCTGGCGTTTGGCCCGAAAGAGAAAGTCGGCCCGTATTTCAAGGGCGCGAGCGGCTTGTATAGCCGGAACTTTTTTAGTTCGCTTGCCGCCGCAGCCGAAGGCGCTTACTCGTGGCCATTCCATCCCAGCTTCGATGATATGGGACAGGCCATTCCGCGCGATCCCAAGGCTGCCATTGCCCGCTGGACGGGTCTGAAGGAAGTTGCCAAGGAAGGATTGCCGGAAGTTCGCGGCAAATGGGCGCTGCGGAAGAAACACAAGGAAGATTACGATTTGGTGCTCGAAAGCCCGCGCAGTTTTGCTTTTTCAATCTTTGCCCCGACCATCAAGAAACATGACCCCCAGTATGGTTCGGTGCATGACGCCATTGACTTGGACAGCCCGTGGCGTCCGTCCATTGACCTCGTGGAGGCCGGTGGCGCAAACAAGAACGCGATAGAATCGGCTGCCGGTCAGCCGCAACCCAAGTCCAAGGAGGACTATATTATGGAAATGACCCAAGAACAGCTTCAGGCGAAGATTGACGAAGCCGTGAAGCGTGGCAACGAGGCTCAGGAGGCGAAGTTTACCGCTGAACTGGCCAAGTTGAACCGGAAGAATCTGGTTACGGAGAAACTGGCAACAGCCAAGTTATCCCGCACTAGTGTCTCGCCGGAATTGATTGAACTGCTGGAAAATCCCGCCACACCAGCGGACAAGCTCGACAAGATTGTGGCCGAACAAGCCAAGTTGCACGCGGACAATGAGCCGACTGTGACCGGCATGGGCGCATCGAGCCAGCAACCGCCGGACGGGGGATTCACCATTGAACGCGCTGTGCGCGTCGGCCAGACGCGAGGCGGCGTCGCCGGCATCGCCATTGAAATGGCCGGCGGAAAGCGCGGATTCGAGAGTGACGCGGCCAGCAAGGATTCCTTGATGAAGCGGTTTGCCGAGGAAATCTATCTCCGCGTCGCCAACTGGAAGGATCAGAGCAAGGAAACCTGCGCGCTTCGGCGGGCGGTCATTGAAGGCTCCAGTCTGCACGGGAACTTCTCCGCCTGTTTCGGCGTGCTTCCGATGGACAAGAACCAGATTACGCGGCTCTGTGGCCGGTATCAGCCGTTCGAGTTTGCAATGGAAGCGGTGGTCAGCACCACGTTCACGATGATCAATCAAGCGCTGCTTTCGGCGGCAATGATTGAGGCTTACAACATTGCCCGCGAAGGATTGATTGGCAAGGAACTGGTGACGATCTACAACTCGCCGCTGGAAACCGAGCGCATTCCGGGCTTCAGGCGCGGTACTGGCGTGGCGAACGTCGCGGAAGGTGCTGCCTTCCCGGTCATGGCCATCACGCCGAAAGCGGTGCAGGACTACGCCTTCACCAAACGCGGCTTCCAAGTCCAGATTACCCGTGAAGAAGTGCTGGGCGACCAGACCGGGCGCGTCCTCATGGCCGCGAACGATTACGGTCAGGAATTGGCGCTCGATGAGGAGGAGAACATCCTCACCGGCATCTTCGAGTTGAACGGCAAGCAGGTGTACCGGCCCGTGGTTGGGAACACCGGCGTCGTCACGGCGCTGTTCAGCGGCGTGAACACGCAGGAATCCAATGCGCTGGTTGATTATCAGAACATCGAAACCGCAGCCCTGCGGCTTGGCCAGCAGGTTGACGAGAACGGGAAGTATCTCAAGGACAACACCAAGACGCCGTTTGTGATCGTTGTGCCGTGGGCCTTGAATTTCAAGGCGCGGCGCATCATCGGCGCTCAGTACCTCTGGATGCTCTCCGGCTCAAGCGCGACAGTGCCGGCGGGCACTGCCCGCACCGAGGTCGCCAATATGTACGTTGGCACCGAAGTCAAGGTGTCGCAAACCCTGATGGATTACACGCTCGGCTGGACAACGTGGTACATGGCCGGCGCTGGCGGGTTCCAGAAACAGTACATCTACAAGCAACGCATCCCGCTTGAGTTCGTGCCGATTCCGCCCGCTGAAGTTGCGGCGGTGACTGCCGACATCGTGGCCGGCATCAAGGGCGAATATCTCGCCGGAGTCGTGGCGCGAGACAACAAGTACGTTGTCAAGAACATCGCTGGTACGGCCAGCTAAGACTGACGGTTAGGCGCGGTTTTCAGAGCGGGCCGGTTCGCATAACGGCCCGCCCTGAAAGAACAATGGAGCCGATTTGAGTAACGCGATAGACGACCGCGAGACAGTTCTTTTGACAGATTTGGCCGCCGTCGAAGGCCAAATCAGAACGGTGCGGGCATGGTTGTCCGACCCGGACAATATCTCTGCGCTTACGACATCGGTGGAAGGCAGCCGGGCACAGCAGGAAAGCCGGCTTGGACAACTGTTGAAAGAGGAAGCGCGTCTGATTGAGCGGTTGGGACAGTTGCCGGTAGAGAATATCTACAAGGTGAACGTGGCCGTGAACGTCATCGGGCTGGATACCGGGAAGGACTTGATTCCGCCACAGGGCGCACCGGCGGCTGGCGCAACGAATGGCACGTTCAGCATCGCCAATAACGATACCAGCGTCGTCCTGACGATTCCGGGCATGACCGGAACCGGGCAGATCGTGATTACGCAGTTGACGCCAACGGGCAACCCCGGTGACGCCATTTACCGCGTCGCCTACGCAGTTGACGCCGCCACAGTCACTGCGAATAAGGCACCGGGCGTGGGCAATGCTTTCAACGCCCAATGGACGGTTTCGAGGTATTCGTGAGCTTCGTCCTGACTGATCCGCGAATCGAAGATGCGATTGCCCGGTTTCTGACTGAGATCGCCGCCATCAAGGACAACAATGGCGCAACGCTGTTTCAGATAACCGGACGCGGGTATCCGGTCAAACAGATATACAAATCTTCTGAACTGCCCGGCGCTTGGGTCAATCTCGTGGACATGCGCGAAGAAGAAGGCATGGTCATGGAAACCCGCAACGAACGGGATTTGATTGGCGTGCTGATACTCTGGCGCGGTCAGGCCGATGGCAACGTGACCGACCCGCCGCAGATGCTCGTTCAGGAAACGGAACGGACGGCGATAGGGCTGAATCAACTTATGGGCGCGGTCATCAAGGCGATGGAGGCCAGCACGCTGGACGGCATCACCAACTGGGTGACATGGACGCGGACATTGACGCCGGTATTGACGCAGAATCTTCCGCTGAACTCGCTGATGCCGGTGTTCAAGGTGAACATCGCCACGCCGAGGACTGACCCGACAATTTCATAACATGACAGAAGCAGAACAAGTAATTAGAAGCGAATCGGAACGATTGGTGCAAGTTGTTGCCAGCGATATTGCCATTGATAACCGCAACATACTTGACAGCGGCAAAATGTTCAATTCAAGCGACCCGGAGATTGGCGCGGCGCTGGAGGACGTTACTCCGCTCGCGGCGCGAACGATTAAGATCAAGCGCGATCTTGGCGCGCCCTACCCGATGCTTGCCCGCGTGCGGACTGAAGCCATGCGCGATTCGATTGAACCTTCCAGCGTCGGCGGGGGGAGGGCGGCTGTGGTTGTTGAGGATGATGTTAAGAGTCAGTTTCAACAATCCACTCGGCCTTTTTTTGGCGTCTCGGAATCTGCATTAGCAAAAACCCAAGAGCGTTGTGATGAAGCGGCGGAGCGCATTGTCAATCAATTACAAGGTTTCACGGCGACCGTGAAAATAACGGTGTAACACAAGGAGATAAGCATGTCAGAACCTAATGTCCACAAAAACGTAAAACTGGCCAAGTTCTATCCGTCTGATGGAAGCGGCCCGTACACAATCACGTCAGTCATTGACGTGCGGCAGACAGATGCCACGCCGATCCTGACGGCAGGCAGCGATAACGATTCCAGAAACACCTTTGTCGCCAGCGGCGTCAAGGCCACCAATGGCGAGCTTCGGCAGCGCGACCCGACCACGATGCTCAACGTCTATGACAAGCTGGGCATCTTCGTCTTTGTCTGCGCTAACCAGAATCCGGGCGGCAAGGACAAGGTGGTGGAGATCAATCCCTGTCTGTTCCCTCAGCCGGCCAACACGCAGGCATGGCAACAGTTGGGAGAAGCAAGTTCCCGGTTTGAAGGCGGTTCAGCGGTAGTCACCATGTCTTAACGGTTATGGCCGAACCGCGCATCCTTGAGGTGGACATTGCGCCGGGTCTTACGGCCAAGGTGCGGGTGCTTTCGCAGCACCCGGAAGACGATGAGGCCCGGCGACAGCTTTACCGCGCCAGCGCGTTATGGGATTGGGCTGATAAACAGGTGGAACGGGCGGGCATTGAGGTCGAACCCGCCAAGGCCAATCCGCTCATTGAACAGGTCGCCAACGCCAAGCTGGAACGCGATAAAGCGCGGCGCGAAGCCGTCAAGGTGGCGCTGCGAACCAAACAGAGCGATACCGAAACCGAGGAGATATTGCGGCGATGCGACGACCGGCTGTTTCTGTTGATTTTCAACGCCTGTCAGGGAATAGACCCCCGCGAAGTGCTGGCCGATTGGCTCGTAAAACAGGTGACGGCGCTCAAGCTGACTCCGGCGGAATTGCTGGGTGTGTGTTACACGCCGGAAACCTTGGCGTCGTACTTGCCGGGGCTGACCGCCAGTTCTATGCCGACCGTGAGCTAATCCGGCGGAAACTGCTGGAGCGCGGGATTGTCGGCGAGGGCGCGCGGCTGGTGTCCTATCTGGACGGCTGGCTGATTCAATCCTACGAGGAATATCTTGCCAAACGCGCCTATGACACACGCGAATTGGTTGGAGCAGATGTGTTCATGGTAACGGGGGTGCCGGCAGATGCCTAACCTGATTATAGATGTGGTGCTCGGCCCCGGCTACGAAACCGCCAGAAAAAATCTGGCCGATCTATTGCAAGGTAAGGTTACTGAGGCCGCTGGTGCCGGCGCTGGCGTTGCCGGGGCCGCACCGCCCTCAACCATAGCCCTTCAAGGAACTGCGATACAAAGGGCCAGCCAAGCGGCTGGTGTGCCAACTGCGGTAGAGATACAAGACGCAGTAAGGTCTTCTACTGCTGCGAGCCGGGCCGGTCATGAGCAAATGCAGCGACAGGCGGCTGATGCTGCCTCCCAAGCAAGGTTGCAACAAGAACAAGCAAGAGAAGACGAAAGGGCGTTTCTTGCGGGTCGTGCCCGTGACGATGAAGTAACCCGTAGTCAGGCCATTTTAGAGAACGAGATTTACAATAAAAGATTAAGCCGTGAAAGAGGCCGATGGGAAATTGATGCCGCCGCCGATGCTGGTTCAAAACTGGCGGCAGTAAGACAGAAAATATCACGAGACGATCTTCGGAGTTCGCTGGCTGACGCAAGGGAGGCCAACAAGCAGCTTACGCGAGTCTATGATGAACGACCGGTAAAATCGGCGAGGGAATCGGCGGCTGTGTTCCTTGAAAAGGAAGCGGAAGAATTACAGAAATCGAACATAAAGTTCCGAGACGCCCTTGATTCCAATAGGCGGCTTTCCGAACAATTTTATGACCGGCGGGCGAAATCAGCCAAGGATTCAGCAAGGGTATTTATTGAGGCCGAAGAACAAATCACTAACGCAATCAGCCGTCCGTCCGCCGCCGGCCCTTCTGGAACACGACAACAAGGTTTGATTGGCCGCGCCACTGCGGTTGGTGCATTTCGACAATTTATTACCGCAGCAATGCCGGACCTTAACTTGGGGGGCACTCTTGGGGTTGCCGCACTTGGTGCCGCCACCGGAAACTTGACCGCCCTAGCGCCAATAATTCCACTCATAGCAGGGGCAGAACTTGCGGCGACGGGGTTTGAGGCGGCGCGGAGGCGGCGTGAAGCAGAAGTTGAATTTTTGACGCAATCAGCGCGCGCTGGTAGAATGCCAATGGGCGCTTATGCCGCTGCCAATGTGCCAATGGGAACCAGACTTGAGAGCTACCGCCGCGAGCCGGGGATCGAGGGCCTTGGAAGTCTTATTACGGATATTTTCACCGGCGGCTGGATTGGCCACTCAAGATTTGCTGCCCAGAGCCTTCGCGCCGGAGGCAATCTATCAACCCTCGGAATTGATGACCGGTCAATTCAGAACATAACCGGCTTGCTCCGGCAGGCTGCGCCGACAATGGGGGGCGATTATGGGGCGCTGGCCGCTGGCGTCGCTGAACAAGCTGGCCAGCTTCCAACTGGTTTTCGGAGGCGGGCAGCGGAATTGCTCGCAGAACGTATCCGTGCCATTTCATTAAAAATGCCATCCAGTTCGGAAACCTTTCTTCGGGAGGAGGTCAATGTTGAGACGAAAGCGACGCGCTTCCTCATTGAACAAGGTGAACGATGGGCGGATTTGGCGAACAAACAGGGCAAAGCATTATCAGTGATGCAGATCAATCAAGCCGCTGATTCCGCTCAACGCAAGGTCTATGATGCCGCTGAAATTCAATCTGGGGAAGCCAAGCTGCGATTATTGCAGGCTCCGCAGGAAGTCCGGCGACAAAATCTGGCCATTAGCAAGCGGGTTGCCGATGCGGAATTGGCTCAAGTGGATTTGAGTATCCGGCAGTACAAAGAAAAAGCGGACACAATGCAGGATGTGGCCGATCTTTCCAAGGCGCAGTTTGAAGCGGAATATGCCACGATACTCAATCTGGCGCTGGAGGAAGGGCAGCCGCGAGCAATGGCAGAACTCAATGCCCTGAAAGAAACCGCTCAATTTCGGCAGAAGATGGCTGATGATCAGCGTGCCGCAGATGCGGTAAGGACTCAACAGCGAGCAGCAGAGGGCAACAGACCCGGCCAGAGAGCGGCGATAGAAATGGAGCGCCAAGCAAGAGACGAAATCATAGAATCAAATCGTGTCTTGCAAGAACGCGAGAATCTCCTCCAAAAATTGAGTGCGGCCGGCGGAGCGGCCAGAGCGTTGACTGGTGCCGCGTTCGGAAAGGGGATAACGGCGGAATTCGCCGATATTGCCATCAGCCGGAAAGAGTTGGAGGCAAGGATCGCCTTTGTCCGTTCATTTAACGAGCCGGCGGCGGAGATTCTGTCTTTTCAAAGGGCCGGATTGCGCGCGCGCGTAACTGAGGCCATGATCGGACTCGGCGCACAAGTGCGGGCGGGCGAAACGCCGCTGAGTACCGAGGCCGAGCGGCTTCGCCAGCGGGAACGGGATGAGCGACGCGCCGAGCGCTATCGTATGTGGGTTTCTGAGAATCTGGAACGCGGCGGATATAACGATCCGAATATCCAGCGGGCCGCCGAAGCGTTGGCTGGTGGGAGATGGCCCGCCGACAGAGAAGGACTGCGGCCATCATCGCGGGGATTACCGGGGCTGCCAACTATCGGTAGGCTTCCAACCGTAGGGGATTTGCCCAGAATGGGGCCGGGCCCGATATATCCACGCGGGTACGATCCGCGCTTTAATGCCCCAAAGCCAGACGTAGTATCCGGCGGACAGCCTAGCGGCGGGAAGGGCGAACCGGAACAAAAATTGAAATTGGAAGATGAGAGCCTGATTTCCGCCCTGAACAATCTGGCATCCGTTGTAGCTAGTGCCGCCAGTGGTGGCACAAACGTATCATCACCAAGCGGAAATGCGACAACTTCATTGAGCTACTATTAACATGCCAAATCCAGCATCAGACATCAGCGGCGTCAAGACTTGGAACTACGAAGTCGAAACGCCGGAACCGCGCATCCTGCGGTGGGAACTAGCCGGGTTTGACGGCTACATCGAGAACCCGCTGAACGTCCGGCCCGTGGTCATCACCGAAACCGGCTGGACAAGCACAGCCATTGCCACGTTGCAGGCGTTGTTCAAGGATCGGGGCAAGTCCAATCTTACCACCACACTGAACACCAAGGGCAAGGGCATCTACACCAATGTCTATCTGTGGGACGCGAGGCTCACTGGCCGGAGCCGCGGCGACGGTACAAAGGCGATGGAGGTGGAATACCGGCGTATCTGGCAACAGATTATCTGTGGCGCAGACATAGAGAACCCGCCGAGCGCCGATGTCTATGGCAGTTTCAGCATCACCGATTTCAATACCAGCGTGGTGATTCCAGTCATCGGCCTGACGGCCACCGGGCAGGTCTATATCACTCTCATTGCGCCGACCGGGAATCCGGGCGACACGATTTTCACCGAAACTTATACAGACAACCAAGTGACCGTCTCCGTTGACAGTCCGCCCGGATTCGGGCAGGCGTTCAACGGCCTCTGGTATTTGGGGAGGCTGACCTAATATGGGCGGAGATTTCTCAATCAGCGGTTCAAACACTTCCACGGTGATCGCCATTGTCGGCATGACTGCGACCGGCCAGATTGCCATCAGTCTCCTGCCGCCCACGGGCACGCCGGGTGATACGATTTTCCGCCAGACAGCCGGCAGCGGCAGCGTCACCGTCAGCGTGGACACCGCGCCGGGCACCGGCAATGCGTTCAACGGACGGTACACAGTCCTACGGTATAGCTGATGGGCGCGACACAGACGCGGACAATCGTTGAAGTGATTCTTGGCGGCATCAGCCAACAAGGGTATTTGCGGGACTTGTGCAAGGTCGCCGGCCAGCCCGGTTTCGCCGTGGTACAACTTATCCGGCAATCGGCCTACAAGTTCGACAAGACGACCATTCAGAAGAAACTTGCCCAAGTCAAACTCAACGGTGTGCCGTACATTGTCGGTTATCCGCTTCTCTCGGATTGCGTGGCTGAGGACGATACGGTTTCGATCAAGATCGTGGACAAACGCTGGCTGGTGAACAAGGACTGGGTTGGCCGCCGCCATCTGCCGCCGAACGGGATTCGCTGGCTCGGTTCAGACATCATCTTCAATCTGGACGGGAAACGGAACAAGGACAAGGATGCGCTGCAATTCGTGTACGAGCGCGGGAACGTAACCGACCCGGAGAACTGCGCCGTTATAGAGGCGACCTATTGGACGTATGCCGATATTTGGAACTGGGTCTGGCGCGAGTATGTGGATGATGTAGCCGCCCCGACCCTGCCCGTAACAGGTGGGCTGAACCGGTCGGCAGGCGAAATAGATTTGACCGGTATGCCGGTAGGCGTGGCGCTGGATTATATCCTCTCGTTCACTGAATGTGCTTGGACGATTGACGCCAATGGCAATGCCGTTGTGTTCAATGTCCATTCGCCGCGCACCACAAGAACGCTCAAGTTCAATGACCCGGCTGAGAAACTGCCCGTGACCAGCTATTCGACTGATTACCCGGTCAAATTCCGGGTCATTACGAATCAGGAGGATGTGGCAACAAACATTGAGATCGTCGGCGGCAAGACCATCCGGGAAATCATGGCCACAGAAGATGATTTCTATGATGAGGCGTTGGAACTTAACGTCGAGCCGGTGGCGAGTTATCCACCGATAGACGTTGTTCCTCCCGGCGGTGGGGCTATTGTCCGCGAATTCCGCAATTACGCCAAGAATATGTATTACCGGCACGGATTCAAGCGCGACCGGTACGAAACGCACGGGGCTGGCAGGAATATCCGGCGGAAAGACAACGCCAAGCCCATTCTCGGCGAACTGATGATTGGCCGGAACCGGGACGGCGGCTATGTCAACGCCGAAAGCGAGTGCAACTTTCTTGGCAGCAGCCCGACATGGTTGCTGGGCCAACAATATCACGCCGGCGGCGACATAGATACCATCCGGGGTGAGATTGACATCTCGTATTACGATACGATCTATGCGCCGGATGCACCGAAACGATTCACGCACGCCATCGAGACCGAGGAACGCGAGTTTGTAACGTCATCGGCTACGCACCCAACGCTGCCAAAAGCGGTTCATCGCGCCGTGCTGCGCGGTGAGTTTGTCCACAAGACGCGGGAGGCCGTAAAGATACCGGTGCCAGTACAGATTGTCCGCATCTGCACTTCCGGCGGCTGCACTTATTCTGTCACTGAAGCGATAGACCTGACAGACCTATTGGCCGCTGGCGCAACGCGGGATTATCCCGACCCGGCTGGCGGGCCGTTCAGTGGCACGCCGGACATGGAAACCTTCACAGTAACATTGCCGGCTGGCGTCATTGAAGATGCCATTGGCCCGCTGAACGAAGTCAAGAGCTTCGTGGACGGCATCAACCGGGTTGACGCCGTTCAGATTGAAGGCGCGTTTCCCTGCCTGACCAGCCTCGACGTAGGCGATTTGATTGTGACAAGCCCGGCCAACGCCTACGGCAGCACCGGGCTGGAAGTCGTAATTGGCCTGCGGTTCAGCGAACGAACACAATCGCTGGAATTCATTGCCACCAACTATGTCAGCGTCAATGCCATCGGCGCGGCACAGGCATTTGTCAACCGCGTGGCCTACAGGACGCCGCTATGACCCCGACCTATTATTCCAGCCTGCCGGTCTTGCGACTTTACAAGAGGGACATGGCGCGGCTGCGAGACCTGAAAATCACCGGCAGGCCAAGAGTAATTCACTGGGATGGCGACAAGA
>Ga0233422_10000102_pt1 | contig 46974 bp, 45 predicted proteins | sample Watercolumn_Mata_2_FD_182724 | JGI IMG/M metagenome (GOLD analysis project Ga0233422, IMG submission 182724) | Freshwater microbial communities from Lake Matano, South Sulawesi, Indonesia - Watercolumn_Matano_2014_110_MG | ecosystem: Environmental > Aquatic > Freshwater > Lake | place...
CTAGCTAAATTACAGAATCCTCTTTTTTAAATTCGCGGGAAACTAAACGAAACGGTGAAAGAACAGGGATAACCTTCTCAACCCCCGGGAAAACCTCCAGCGGGGTAACCCGCAAAATATCCTCCGGGCCGATAACCCCGATAATAGTTCTCTCTGACCCCTTGGAAACATGGGGTGTTAAACCTAAATTTTTTACCTTGTCAATTATATGGCTGACCTCTGCTTCGGTTGCTTCTGGCCTCAATACAATAATCATCAGATCTTCTCCTTGCCCACAAGGGCACACCGGCCACTCCATTAAGGCCGGGTGTAAGCCCACAAGGGCACACCGGCCACTCCATTAAGGCCGGGTGTAAGCCCACAAGGGCACACCGGCCACTCCATTAAGGCCGGGTGTAAGCCCACAAGGGCACACCCGCGCAACTCCGCTTAAGTGCGGGGTGTTAGTACCTTCCTCAATACGCGGATAAATCTTTCGTTTTCCTTCTGCGTACCGATGGTTACGCGAATAAAATCTTTTAACCCATACTGTTTCATATCGCGAACGATCACTCCAAATTTAAGCATAGCCTTGAACACCTCAAGGCCATCCCTGCCTGTATCAATCAGAATGAAATTTGCTACCGAAGGTAAAAAACCTAACCCCATTTTAGAAAGCTCCTGATAAATGAAATCTTTGCCTTTTAGAACCAGACGGCGTGTCTTCTTAAGGAAATCTTTATCATCCAAAGCAGCCAATCCCCCTGCCTGAGCAAGAATATTAACATTAAAAGGCTGCCTTACCCTTTCCATGTAGGCAACAAGCTCGCGCCCTGCAATAGCATAGCCCAGGCGTAAACCTGCCAAACCATATCCCTTGGAAAGAGTCTTAAGGATAATTACCTTTTCCTTCTTTCTCAGATAGCTTAAGGAATCCGGGTAATCATCAACATCAATAAATGTATCATATGCCTCATCAAAAATAACTATTGCTGTTTCAGGCAGGGCGCTCAAGAAATCCGCGACTTCATATTTAGTCACATACGTACCGGTGGGATTATTGGGGTTGGCGATAAAAACCAGCTTTGTTTTTTTATCCACTAATTTCAACATCGCCCCTAAATCATATTTAAAATAACGCAATGGCGCCTTCCTTATCTTGCGGTCGTTCACCTGGGCAATAATCTCGTATTCCAAGAAAGTAGTATCTGCGGTAACGATATTTTCATCCGGCTCTACAAATGTTTTAATCAGCACATCAATAAGTTCATCAGAACCGTTACCCAAAACAAAGTTCTCTGGCTCAAGGGAGAAATATCTGGCCAGCCGCTTCTTCAGATAAAACCCCTGGGCATCCGGATAGCGGTTGATTTCGCATAGACATCTCTTTATCGCGCTGGCTGCCTTAGGTGAAGGCCCCAGCGGATTCTCGTTAGAGGCTAGCTTAATCACCTGGCGTAAACCCAGCTGCCTTTTAGTTTCTTCTATGGGCTTTCCAGCAACATAGGGTTTTATATTTAAAACACTACCACGCACTAATTCTTTCACCTTTGATTACTCTCCTACGGGATAAGATCCCAATATTTTTAAATACGTGCACCTGCGTTCCAATTCAGTCAGAGCCTTTTTTATTTTATAGTCATCCTGATGACCTGAAATGTCAACAAAGAAATAATACTCCCAAGCCTTCTTTTTTGAAGGACGAGACTCGATCTTTGTAAGATTAACCCCATATTTGCGAAAAGGCAAGAGCATTTCATATAAAGCACCCACGCGGTCTTTGATTGAAAATAGTAAAGAGGTTTTATCATGGCCTGTACGCGCAGCAACATTCTTGCCTACAACCAAAAAGCGCGTGATATTACGCAGGGAATCCTGAATGCCATAAGCTAATACCTTTAAGCCATAGGCCTTAGAAGCAAGAAGAGAAGCAATCGCCGCGCTATTCTTTTCTTTCTTTGCCAACTCCGCTGCCCGGGTAGTGCTGGAAACATCCACCAACTCGGCATTAGGCAAATTCTTCTGCAGCCAGATGCGACATTGGCCAAAGACTTGGGGATTAGAATAAATCTTGCGAATTTTATCCCTTGCGCAATTAGCTAATAAATTATGCGAAACATTCAAAATTACCTGCGAACAAATCTTTAACTCTGAATCAACCAGCATATCCAAGGTATGCGTCACAGCCCCTTCGATAGAATTTTCAACAGGCACCACCCCATAATCTGCGGCACCCCTTTCTACCTCAAGAAACACCTCCGGGATACTCCCGCAGGCAACAAAGTTCATCTGCGAACCAAACCTTTTTAAAGCCGCCAGATTACTGAACGACGCCTGCGGCCCCATATAAGCTATTTTTAAAACTCTTTCCAAGGCAAGGCTTGCTGACATAATTTCACGGTAGATAGCTTCGAGGGCGCTCTTTTTTAAAGGCCCTTTGTTTAAACAGCTAACTCTGCGCAAAACTTGCATCTCTCTTTCGGGGGAATAAATACTCCTGCCAGTATTTATCTTTTCCTTGCCGATATCCTTAGTTATTTCAGCGCGTAGATTTAACAGCCTGATTAGCTTGCGATCCAGCATATCAACCTTCTTACGCATTTTGTCCAGGGTCATCTTTAACCTCCGCATTAATCTCAGGTAGTGGTTCAATATCAGCCTTCTCCTCCACCTCATTTGCCATGGCCGTAAAATCATCCATCTTAGGAAGGTCATCTAAAGACTTTAAACCGAAATGCTCCAAGAACTGCCGGGTAGTGCCATAAACAAAAGGCCTGCCAGGAATCTTTTTTCTTCCGCAGATACGAATCAGGTTTTTATCCAGAAGACTCTTCATCACGCCATCTACGTTCACATTTCTTAAAGACTCGATCTCCGTCCTGGTCAGCGGCTGCTTATAGGCAATAATTGCCAGGCTTTCAAGGGCAGGCTTGGATAATTTATCGCTAAAGCGGCATTTAAAAAGTTTCTTTAAAAACGGGGCAAAGGCGCCAGAGGTAATCATCTGAAAACCCCCGGCAATCTCGGCTATGCGTAAACCCCGATTCTGCGATTCATATTCGCTCCTTAACTCTTCGATGCCTTTACGCACCGTGGCTGACTCCGAGATATTTAATACTTTTTTTATCTGCTCGATGGTCAGCGGTTTATCCGAAGCAAAAATCAACGCCTCAATAACAGATTTCAAGTTATTTTCTTCCATATTATTTTAAGCGCCTTTGTTTATAAACCAGATTTAGTAATTCTTCTGTGGTAGCCACATGTGTGTTTGATTCAAGAACTTTCTTAATCATCCCTAATGCTTCCGTTCTTTTATACTCCAGTTGCAATAATACATCTAAAGCCTCTTCAGATATATCTTTTTCCCCCGCCCTTACCTGAACCTGACGATCCTGGATTAATCCGAATTTACCAACTTTATTCTGCAGCTTAGCCACAATCTCTTTAGCCCTCTGCTCGCCTATGCCGGGTAGGGATTTAAGAAAAACCACATCGCCTTCATCTATCGCCTTGGCAATTAAGGAGATGGGTTTATTCAGGGCCTTAAGCGCGGCGCGCGGGCCGATCCCTGAAACAGTAATAAAGATCTCAAAGAAATCCTTTTCCACCTGATTTAGAAATCCAATGAGCACCGGTACGCTTTTGGCCTGTTCGACCTGATAATAATGGTAAGTTAGTAAGCTAACTCTGCCATCCTTATCCGTAGACTCATCAATGCGCTGCATGACACAGGCTGGAATAAAAATATCATAACCTATCCCGCCTAAATCCAAAACTAAAAAGTTTGTTCCTTTTTCTGAGATCTTTCCCGTAATCCTAGAAATCATATTTTTGACTTTATAATATAACTATGTGCTATAGCCAGAGCTAAAGCATCAGTAACATCCATATAGCGCGGTAACGATCTTAATTGTAAGATGCTGGCGACCATTCTCTGCACCTGGGCTTTAGAAGCCAGCCCTTTTCCTACTATTGCCTTCTTTATGCGTGTTGCGCTATATTCAAAAAAAGCTATGCCTTTGCTTGCTGCTGCCAGACAAATCACCCCTCTTGCCTGGCCCAAAACATATGATGTCGCAGGATGCCGATAATGTGAATATATTTTCTCAAGCACTAGACACTGGGGCTGTGTATCTTCTATCAGCTTAATAATTCCGCAGTATATTTTGTCTAGCCGCTTTGAGGTATCCTCTTTTGCCTGAGTTTGAATTATCCCCGCCTCAAGCAAAACTAATTGACCCCCTTTATTCTGGATAACGCCATAACCTGTAATCGCTAAAGCAGGGTCAACTCCCAAAATAATCATTCTTCAGAAGCAACCTCATTCATAATTTCATCAGGAATATCAAAATTAGCATAAACCTGCTGCACATCATCATGCTCTTCCAGGGCCTCCACTAAAGCTAGAACCTGTTTTGCTTCATTACCCGTAACTTTAACAGTAGAGGAAGGAATCATGGTTAACTCTGCATCCTCCCACTTTACCCCTTTATCCTGGAGCGCCTGTTTAACCTTTTCCAAATCCTGTACGGCAGTATAAATCTCATATAGATTATCTTCGTGCCGCATATCTTCGGCTCCGGCATCCAAAACAATATTCATAAGCTCATCTTCCTTGATTTTATCTTTTGCCACAGAAATATACCCTTTTTGAGTAAACATCCAGCTAACCGAACCTGCGCCAGCCATATTCCCGCCTCTTTTCGATACAATATTACGTAATTCAGCGGTGGCGCGATTCTTGTTGTCCGTAAGCGAATCAATTAAAATCGCAACGCCACCCGGGCCATAAGCCTCATACATTACCGCCTCATAAACTACTCCGGGAAGTTCGCCGGTTCCTCGTTTAATCGCCATCTTCACGTTATCCGAAGGCATGTTAGCTTCTTTGGCCTTTTGCATTATTGCGCGCAGCCGGGGATTACTATCGGGATTACCGCCACCATCCCTGGCTACCACAGTGAGCTCTTTGATAATTTTTGTAAAGGTGGCTCCTCTCTTAGCATCCGCTATGCCCTTTTTACCTTTATTCGTCTTCCATTTCGAATGACCTGACATAATAACCTCCTCTTGAACTCAATTAATAGTTAACCAATTAATTATAATTGTATTTTTTATTAAGCAGGCAGAATAAGCCGGGTTCTGTCTTGATGCGAGTTTGCGCATCGATTAGTGACTATTCCTCTCAATCAGCGCGTCACCGCGCTGACTTTAGCAGCTTACCCGAGATTGTCTTCCGCTTAAAGCGCGGAAAGCGCGCCGGATCAGCGCTCATCTCCTATTCTACCTTGCTCCACGCAGAGATTGCCGCGTTTCACCTCGCTAGCCTTTTGAGCTGCTACTCGTCTCTGTGGCTCTAATCCGCATGTCTATTCAACAAGGATGGGGATTACCCATTGCGTTATCCTCTGGAGCCCGGACTTTCCTCCCTATTTACATAGGGCAGTCACATTCTGCCTGCTTATTGTCAAAGATTATTTCTTAACCTATTCTTAATCGCCTGGGTTGCTAATTTATCTGCACAAGCATTATTCTCCCGCGGGATATACTTAACCACGGTTTTCTCAAAACCCGCTAAAAGATGCATTGCCCTTTCATATAAGGCTATTAATCCCCCATGCCTAACTTTATAGATCCGGTTTATCTGTCTAGCCATTAGCTGACTGTCGGTATTGATTTCTAAACTTCCAGCTTTTAATAATAAGGCCTCCTCAAGCGCATAGATAAGCGCGGTGTATTCGGCTATATTATTTGTAGTCTTACCGATATAACTTGAGATACGCTTGAGCACTTTACCATTACGATAAATTACAATACCCACACCACTGTGACCGGGGTTACCCTTTGAAGCACCATCAACATAAATCTCTAGGCAGCTCATTCTTTGATGTAAAAAATACGATTGCACACTTCACAGGTAATAATATGTTCATACATCTTAATCAAATTGATCACCTGGGGTGGCACTAACATATGGCATCCGCCGCAAGAATTATCTACAATCGTAACAATTGCCAAGCCATCCCTGCTTAAAAGTATCCTTTCGTACTCCGACAACATCTTGGAGTCAATCCCCGGGGTGACTTGTTTTCTTTGTGCCTGCAGCTGGTTTAAGCGATCATCAATATCTTTTATGCGTAATTCAACCTTTTGCTTCTGCTCAAGAAAAATCTTTTCTTCTCCCTTAAGTTTTTGGTTCTCTTGGTCAATCTGCGCCTTTATTTTATCTGAGTCCTCAAATGAAATAAGGATCTTCTCTTCAATTAAAGAACCATCCGCCTTGGTATCTGCAATCTGCTGCAGCATGGTTTGAAATTCCTTGTTCGTTTTTAAAGAATACAGCTGAGCCTGAAGCTTTTTTACTGCCTCGGCATTAGTAGCAAGCTCAAGCTCCTTCTCTTTACGCTGTTTTTGTAGTTCAAGTGAAGACTTTTCAAGGGCAGCCAGATTCTCTTTTTTCGCCTCAAAAGATTCCTGCATAGCCTTTATTTCTAAAGGCTTGGCCTCTTTTTCGTTTTTCAAAGCGTAGATCTCGCTGTCCAATTCTTGCAGCTTAACTAAAGCAACAATCTGCGCCTTGAGATCGATTGTAGCCAACTTGCCTCCTGTATTTAGCCTGTAAACAAATCGAGGGCTTAAACCTAAACCCTAATAATTAAAATGGGCGCAATAGGACTCGGACCTATGGCCTCTACAATGTGAATGTAGCGCTCTAACCAACTGAGCTATGCGCCCTGTGCCCATAGAAATTGATACTGGGCCCACAGGGACTCGAACCCCGGACCAATTGATTATGAGTCAACTGCTCTAACCGACTGAGCTATGGGCCCTAAGAATAATACTATATATTACTATTTTTAGCGGATTTTAGCAAGTTAAAAAGGTATTATTTTTCTTGCTTAATAACGGCAAGGAAGTTATTTACGATGCGCGGGTCAAACTGAGTTCCAGAAGCCTTCTTAATCATTTCTATAGCCTTAGCCTTACTAAAAGCCTTATGATACGGCCGGTCGCTGGTTAAGGCCTGATAAACATCGGCAATAGCAATAATCCTAGCCCCCATAGGAATATCTTCCCCTTTTATTCCGCTAGGATACCCCTTCCCATCCCATCTTTCATGGTGATAGAAGATAAAGGGGATTAAGGCATGCAAAAACTGGATAGGCCTTATTATATCAGCACCGATCTGAGGATGCTTCTTAATCTCCTCAAACTCCTTTTTATTAAGTTTACCTTTTTTAAGCAGGATGTTCTCGCTAATACCGATCTTTCCTAAATCATGGAGCATAGCCGCCTGTTTAATCAACTCCACTTCCTCCCTGGGAAGATTTAAACACTTGGCAATCTCCGTAGCATAATGCACTGTGTTTTCAACATGTTCACCGGTATAGTGGTCTTTTAATTCAATGGTCTTGGCAAACGCAAAGATTGATTCTGTCAAACCCTGTTTTGATTTCATGGTAAGTTTGTCAATTGTCTTCTTTAGGCTTTTCACCCCGACTAACTTGGCACCCTTTCCTTTCTTGGCAGCATTACTCAGATCTGAGGTAGAATAGGCTCGATTCCCCCCATGCTCTTTAGCTTTATTAAGTACTGTGTTTGCTAAATTAACTAAATCTGTGCCGCTTTTTGCCCTATCCTCCGGGAAAGAAACTGCTGCCAAACTTAACTTTAATCTTACGCTATGTTTCTTATTTCCGAAATTAAGAAAACTTAATGACTCCTGTAATCTCTGCGCCATATTAAAAGCTAAATCTCTATTTAGCCTTGGCGAAATAATTAAGAACTCTTCTCCGGAATAACGTATGAGAGTATCATAACGCCTTACCATACGCTTTAGCTGCCTAGCCAACTGTTTTAAAACCAGATCCCCGAAAACAATACCATAAACGTCATTTATGGACTTAAAATAGTCAATATCGAGAATAATAATCGCCAAGCTATGGGCAAACCTGCGCGTACGATGAAACTCTACCTCCACAACATCCTGCAGATAACGGCGATTATAGAGCCCGGTTTGCGAATCAACTAGGGAGATACTCTTTAACTTCTCATAGGATTTAAGCAGCTCTTGGTGAAGCTTAGTTTTATCCAATTCTGCTTTTTTATGCAAGGATACCTCTTGCAAAAGATCTGCCGTTCGTTCCTCGACAATCTCTTCCAGATGTTCTCGGTAACGCCGCAACCCTTCTTCAATCTTTATTCTTTCGCTTATATCAACATTTACCTCAGCAACCAGCCACTCGCCATTTTCATCTTTAAAAGGTATAGTGGTTACGGAAATCGGCCGGTTGCCTTCTTTAACCAGTATCTCCTGGCTGACTACAGTCTTTTTCGTCTTAAACGCCTTATCTATTGCGCAATCGGAGCAAGGAGCCTTGCGGTCCATAAAATATTCAAAACATTGCCTGCCCTCCCAGGGCCCATATACCTTTGCCCACTCCGGGTCAATGTAGCGAATGTAATAATTCTTATCGATAATATCCAACCCGGTTTTAGTTGCCCCGAGTATAAATTCAATTTGTTGACGCAATTTCTTAGCCTGTAGCTCCGCAGACTCTTTTGATTTAACTTCTGACTCTAATTGTTTTGTACGCTGCTCAACTAAGCTCTCTAACTTCTCACGGTAAACCTGCAACTCTGCTTCGTAAGCTTTATTCTCGGTAATATCGCGATTGCTGGCTCGGCGACCAAGCAATACGCCATCCTTATCATAAACCGGAACGCATATATGGCTGACCCAGCGAATCTGGCCCAGGCGGTCAATTATGCGAAAATCCGTTTCTAGCTTTACGCATGTCTGAACTGCGATTTTTACTTTCTCGCTAAGCGCTTTAGCATCATCCGGATGCACGATTTTATCAATTAAACCCGGATCATTTAAGAAATCTTCCTGCCTGTATCCGGTGATACGTTCGCAGGAAGGAGAAACATAAATCATCTTATTGTCCACGCCTTGCCAATATTCCCAGTCATAGGTAAAATCAGCAATAGTGCGGAATTTCTCTTCGTTTTTACGCAATGCCTCTTCAGCAATTTTGCGGTCGGTTATGTTACGCACATATTCAATCACCCCTACCAGCTGCTTTGTTTTCTGGTCAAACATGGGGAAACTATAAAGATCGAGATAACCCACGATCTTCTTATCCTTGTCATGCAGAGGAGAAACAATATACGCTGGCTGATGGGTGCGCAGGGTCTCTTTTACCGGACAAACATCACAAGCCTGGCTTCTGCCATGATAGGCCTCATAGCACTTTTTGCCCACAATAGGCATGCTATGCGCATACCATTTCTCCATCGCCGGGTTAACGCGTAAAACATTCATCTCGGTATCTGAAACACTAACCCCGTCCTGAATGCTGGTAAATACACTATTCAAAAAACTCCCTGCGTTAAGCAATTCTTCTTCGATTTTTATGCGTTCTTTTATCTCCTTGCGCAGACTCTCATTAAGGCTGGTTAATTCTGCAGTTCTCACTTTTACCCTGATTTCAAGCTCAGAGCGGATATCCCTCTGTTTTTCCTCCTCCTTCTTACGCTGCGAGATATCCCTAGCTATACCGGTTGTACCAATCACATTGCCCTGATCATCAAAAACCGGAGTCTTAATCGTCTCAATCCACTGCTCGCTGCCATCTTTATTCACCAATCTTTCTTCTACGAATTTACGCTTTTTACTTTTTATTACCTCCTGATCATCGGCACGGTAACTTTCTGCTAAATCCCTGGGCCAAATTTCCAGGTCGGTTTTACCTACAAGCTCATCCGGCCTAAAACCACAGGCTCGACCAAAAGCCTCATTGACCACAATAAATCTGCTTTGAATGTCTTTAAGCCAGGCTATATCCGGGATATTATTCAGGATAGCTTCTTGCTGAAGCTCTATATTGCGCAGTTTAGAAAAGGCTATATCAGACCTATCCTTAAGGTCTTGCAGTCTGACCAGTTCATCGCGGCTTATCTTAATTTTATCTTCCTGTTCTTGATTTCTCATTTTTAATCAAATAAATAGGCAGCCATCCGGATAAGATGACTGCCTAAACAAATAATTTCAAAAGACATGCCAGCCACTTACCGATATATAATTTAATACTCCCTCTGGTGTGCTAGGGTCATATCCATAAAAGAACGCAATCTGCGCGAGCGCGAAGGATGACGCAGTTTCTTAAGCGCCTTAGCTTCAATCTGCCTGACCCTTTCGCGGGTAACCTTAAAAACATTACCTACCTCCTCTAAAGTACGCGAAGAGCCGTCAGTAATACCAAAACGCAGGATAAGAATCTTTTTTTCCCTCTCGGTTAAAGTACTTAAAGCAGAGTTCATTTCATCTTTTAACATTGAGCGCACAGTCTCATTTGCAGGGGAAACTGCCTTTTTATCTTGTATAAAATCGCCAAAATGCGTATCCCCTTCATCTCCAATAGGCATTTGCAAGGAAATAGGCTCCTGGGCAATCTTTAATATAGATTTTATTTTACCCTGCGGAAAACGCATCTTATGCGCAATCTCTTCAGGCGTAGGTTCACGTCCATTCTTCTGCACAAAAACCCTTGAAAAACGGATTATCTTGTTGATTGTTTCAGTCATATGCACAGGTATTCTAATGGTACGCGCCTGATCGGCAATTGATCGAGTAATAGCCTGGCGAATCCACCAGGTAGCGTAAGTGGAAAATTTATAACCGCGCTTATATTCAAATTTCTCCACAGCGCGCATAAGCCCGATATTACCCTCTTGGATCAAGTCAAGAAAAGAAAGCCCCCGGTTAGTATATTTCTTGGCAATACTTACAACCAGCCGCAGGTTTGCCTCAACTAATTTCTTTTTTGTGCGGCTAAACCTAAGATGAGTAGATTTTATCAGCTTCATCTGTTCCTTGATTTTACTGTATGGCTCGGCAATCTCTTTAATTATCTGTAATTTCCGCTCCCTATTTGCCCTGCCTAAACGTTTCATATGCTCTAACTCGCGGAGCAAAGTATTGAGTTTACGAACAGCTGCCTCAATGACAGAGGTAGTAAAGTTAAGCTGCAGGATAAGATTAATAATGTTGCTTTCGCTGCGCGAATGCTTGGCCTTTGCTAAAAAACGCTTAAATCTGCTGATAACACTATTCTTCTTGATCTTGATATCCTCCTTAACTACCTCTTCCATATTTATTTTATCTTCCAGGATATCATTGGCAACAGCCAAGACTTCATTACGCGCAAATTTAGTAACCAAGACTGCACGCTTAAATTTATCTTCTGCCTCCTCAATCTTCTTAGCCAGCTCAATTTCATTTTCACGGCTCAAAAGCGAGATAGAACCCATTTGCTTCAAATACATCTTTACAGGATCATCCAAAGGCATAAAGCGCTCTTCGCTTTTAAGCTGTTCGGTCAACAATTCATCGCGCGCCTGAACCAGCCCCTGCTTATCCTGTTGCGCCCTGTTTACGGATAAGCCTGCATCTGCCTCGCCTTCAACTACCTGAATATCTTCATTTCCCAATAATTCAAAAAGATGGTCTATTGCCACGGTGCTTGAAAGATCCTCAGGCAAAAGGTCATTCACTTCATCGTAAGTAAGGAACCCCTTGCGCTTGCCTAAGGCAATTAACTTCTCCATATCTTTGGTGGGTTGCTCTCTCTTCTTCATCCTTTAGTCGCCTTTCTTTATTAAATTATGAAATTCCTTAATAAGACTATTTAGTTTTTGTTCATCTCCCAAAGATTGAGCGCTTTTTATCTGTATATGCAGATGCTCCCTTTGAGATTTTAACCTTTGCACCTTAATGCGCATAATACAATCGTTGACCGCCTTTTCCCTTTCCTCCCCCAAAAGCTCAGGCATAAACATAGACTCACAGACAAGCTGGCTGGCATCATCTTCGCTAAAGTAATTCATCAGGATGCTGGGCTCTATATTCTTGCCCTGGGTGAACAAATCATGCATGAGTGAAACAATTTTTGCGGTACGTAAATCCGCAAAATCAGCGGGTGAAAGCTCCTGCATTATCCTCTCAATCAATTCTTTCTCCTCAAGCATAAACTTGATCAAAAGCTTCTCTGCCGGATTAATCTCCGAGACGGATCTTTTGACGCCCAAGCCTTCCTCTGAACAAAGAGCAGCATTTGGTTTTAATTTATTTAATTCTTCGAGTATATAATGCTCATCTATCTTGATCTCCTCCGCAAGACGCTTAATATACTCACCCCTAAGAATTGCGTTATCGAACTTATTAATGGTTGAAAGCATTTCACTGGCAATCTTACTTTTACCATGCGCATCCATTATATTATAACGCTGCTTTAAAACTTCCAGCTTATAATCAAAGAGGCTTTTGGCATTTTGGATCTTACCTCTAAGGCTGTTAACACCATCCTTGCGCACTAGAGCATCAGGATCCATCCCTTTAGGAAGAGGAACCACCCTCACATTCATTCCCTCTTCAATGAGCATATCCAAACTTCTTAAGGTAGCTATTTCGCCAGCAGTATCACCGTCATAAATCATTACTACATTGTGAGTATAACGCTTAAGCAATCTAATCTGCTCTAAGGTAAGTGCCGTCCCCTGAGAAGCCACAATATTCTTTAACCCTTCCTGATATGGAATCATAAAATCCAGGTAACCCTCTACAATGATCGCAAAATCATTTTCCCTTATATGGTCTTTGGATAAATTCAAACCAAAAAGATTCCTTCCCTTAATATAAACCGGAGTTTCCGGGGAGTTAATATATTTAGGCAGGGTTTTATCCAGTACTCTGGCACCAAAACCGATTACCCTGCTTCGGATATCAAAGATCGGAAAGATAATCCGGTTGCGAAAACGATCATAATATCCTCCTGCGTCTTTGGCTAAAATCAGACCGGCTTTTTCCATTAGAGATAGGCTGATATTCTTTGACCTTAAATAATTAATCAGTCCTTCCCAGTGTGAGCCCGCTAGACCCAGATGAAATTCTTTAATTGTCGCAAGCTTAATTCCTCTATGCAAAAGATAATCCCTGAAGGCAAGCGCCCCGGGAGCATTGAGATTATTTTCATAGAAATTCAAGGATAATTCATTGATTTTGTAAAGTTGCGTATTTAAACTTGCCTGCCTTGCTATCTCGGGCTTATTTTGCTCAGGTAAAATAAGCCCTATCTTTTTTGCCAGCACCTCAACTGCCTCGGGAAACTCCATGCGCTCATGGCGCATTAAAAATCTAAAAGCATTGCCTGATTCGCCACAACCAAAACAATGATAAATCTGGCGCTCCGGAGAAACCATAAAAGACGGGGTCTTTTCGTGATGAAACGGACAATTGGCCCTGAAATTACGGCCGGCTTTTTTAAGCGGGATATAGCCAGAAATAATTTCCACTATATCTACTCGACCAAGTATATCTTCTAACAAACTTTCGGGTATACGCGCAGACATCTTATCCTCTTTTAATTCTGGTAAAACCAGAGCAGGCAACTACCGAAAACTGCTCTTTTGCCGATCTTTCTATATTATCCAGGAGTAAATTTAATCCCAGCGTATCGCTGGATATGTGCCCGGCAATAACAACGTTAAGATTGGCATCTTTAACCTTCTTAAAGTGCTCCTCGCTTAAATGCATGGAGACCAAAGTCCTCACCCCCGCTTTATACAACCTGCCAAAAACATCTTTTGAACCCTCTGTGCCTCCTGTCATTTCAAGCAAGATTTTACCTACCGATCTCTTTGCATTGCCCAAGATTATGCGCGGACCAGCGCCAAACCTATCTGCAATCTGATACTCAGGAATAGTTTTTAATATCTTTACCACATCTTTAACCAAAAGGGGTGTGGTGGACCTCTGCTTAAAAAGTTTGTCTAAAAACCTATAGACATGATTATCGGCAGGAGTATGTAAATTCATAAAAGGTAGATTTAAAAGCCTAGCTGCATCTACCGGACGGGTATGATTTTGCGATAGTACCCTGCGCTCTACCTCCTGCATCCTTTCCTCAAGCAGCCGGGAAGCTGTTTTATAGGCAACCCCTGCCTGTTTTAATAAATCCACCTGCAGCCGCATAACCTCATGCAAGCCCGTATAGGCCCTACCCTCTGGATGGTGCGCAACTACGAAATCTAAGCCTTCTTTGCTGCGCAAGCGGTCAGCAAGCAGCAGCTCAGCAACTTCAATATCAATACCAACCATGATCTTCTTGATTTCGGTATCGAGCTTGCCGAAAAGGATTGCCGAATCTTGAAAAGAAGTAATCCCCTGCTTATCCCTGCGCGGATCAGCAGAGCGGCCAAAACGCACCGCCTGATTATAAAAATCTATTAATTTCATTTTCTGGTAGAATTACTGCCTGCTTCGTTAACAATAGAGTTAGGTTTTTCTTGCGGAGAGAATTTTGAGAAAATATTCTCCCAGATCCAGTTATATGTTTGAGCAGAAACTGAAGAAAACCTGCTGCCCAGATAGGAATATTTAACCGCAGTACTTAAATAACTTACACTTGAGATCAATAATATGTAAACTAATAGGCCGATAGTAAAATAAGCCCTTGCTACGCCCAAAATAAGACCTCCATATCTGTTAAGTTTAGGAGCAGCCTCCATCTTCATAAAACGGTAGAAGGTGCTGCGCAAAAGCACAAAGCCCAGGTAGCTAACTATGCCCAAGATAATGAAGATTACAAAATCCAAGAACTCTAATGGTATATTGCTGGGGATATAGCGGCGCCGGATAATATCAGAAAGCGCAGTGTAATAATGGGAGGCAATATAGACTGCAAATATTACGCCTAAAAGCTTGAAAAGCTCAATAGCCAACCCTGTTTTAATAGCAATGTAACATATTCTAAATAATATAATTAGGACAACTATATCCAGGAAATTAAACTGCTTTATAGCGTTTATATCCATTATATCCTCCTATTATTGAAATATTTGAAAGTATAACATATATTGAGCCAGCTTGTCAAGGAAAGGGCTTTCTTTTATCCCTTAAACCAGGAGATGGTACGCTCAAGCCCATCTTGCAGGTTAACGGTTGGTTTCCAGGATAGCAACTTTTTAGCCTTACTGATATCCGGCTGGCGCTGGCGGGGATCATCAACAGGAAGCTGTTTATAGATAATCTTGCATTTCGACCGGGTAATCTTTAAAACAAGCTTTGCTAGCTGCAATATAGTAAACTCATCAGGGTTGCCTAAGTTTACCGGCGCATTTATATTTGAATGCATTAGACGTATCAAGCCTTCTAGTAAATCATCTATGTAGCAAAAACTTCGCGTCTGTTGGCCGCTGCCATAAACCGTTAAAGGTTTATTCTTGATTGCAGAAAATATAAAGTTAGGCACTACCCTGCCGTCATTATGGCGCATCCTGGGGCCATAGGTATTAAAAATACGGGCGATCTTTGTATTAAGTCTGTGCACGCGGTGGTAAGCCATGGTAATGGCCTCAGCAAAACGCTTAGATTCATCATAACATCCGCGTACCCCCACAGGATTGACATTGCCCCAATAATCCTCCTTTTGCGGATGCCGCAATGGGTCTCCATAAACCTCAGAAGTAGAAAAAAGAAGGAATGCGGAATTTTTTTCTTTGGCTAAACCTAGGGCATTGTGCGTACCTAATGAACCCACCTTTAAGGTCTGAATCGGAAAATCCAGATAATCTTTAGGAGAAGCTAGCGAAGCGCAATGCAAAACATAATCAATTTTACCGGGAAAATGAATGTAAGTTGAGACGTTATGCTTGCTAAACCTGAAATCTTTATGTTTAAATAACTCCCTGATATTTTCCTCTGACCCGGTGACAAAATTATCCAGGCATATGACCGCGTAACCATTATGCAGTAACTTTTCGCACATATGCGAACCGATAAAACCTGCTCCACCGGTAATTAGCACGCTCTTTTTACGCATTTTTTTTCCAATAATCAACTGTGATCTTTAGCCCGTTTTCAAAATTAACTGAAGGCTTGTATTTCAAAACCTTGGCCGAGGCCTTTATATCGGCAAGCGTCCTAAATACATCCCCCGGCCTCCTATCAAGCAATAAAGGTTTTATCTCTTTTCCCAGGATCTTATTTAATATCCTGACTAAATCTAATACCGTAGTATCCTTGCCTGCGGCGACATTAAAAACTCCGCATATTTCTTTAGCTGTCTTTGCCGCCAGCAAATTAGCTTCTACCACGTTTTGTACAAATGTAAAATCCCGTGACTGCTTGCCATTACCAAAAATCGGAGGCTGCTGGTTAGTTAATAGGCAGTTGATAAACTTGGGGATAACCACCGCATACTCATCGTCAAGCCCCTGGCGCGGGCCAAATACGTTAAAATAACGCAGCGCAATTGTAGGTAAACCAAAATGCAGGCTGAATATCCTGCAATAATATTCACCGGCTAATTTACTTAACGCATAAGGCGAGATGGGGCAAGGAGTAAAGCTTTCTTTTTCGGGGAACATATTTACCTGGCCGTAAACTGAGCTTGAGGATGCAAAAACAAAACGCTTAACCTTATTCTTTCTTGACGCCTCAAGCATATTCAGGGTACCGTCTATATTCACCCGATTATAGGCATGTGGGTCATGCATGGATTTAGGCACGCTTCTTAAGGCGGCCTGATGCAACACAAAATCTATACCCCGGGTGGCCTTAAGGCATATACCGGGAGAACAAATATCACCCCTGATTATATCAATCTTCTTCTCCATTCCCTTGAGGTTAGCCATCCTGCCGCTTGAGAAATTATCCAGCAGGCGCACATATTGCCTTTGTTTGACTAAGGCCTCAACAATATGCGAACCAATGAATCCGGCGCCTCCAGTTACCAGGAACCTGCTCATAAACGCACCACCTTCTCTTTATAACCCCCCTTAAAAACATTCCTGGAATCAAAGATTAATTTTGCGTGCTTGAGCAACCCGGCGTAATCGACCCCCGTATGATCCGTAGCAACCAAAACACAATCAAATCCCCTGATCCTTGCGGCATTTAAATCTATTGACTTTAGGTTAAGTTCATTTAATTTAAGAAAAGGTATGAGCGGGTCAGAATAAAAAACCCTAGCTCCATGCCTTCTAAGGCTGCTGATTACATCTACGCTCGGGGATTTACGCAGGTCTTTTACGTCTTTTTTATAAGTAACCCCCATAACTAATATCTTTGCTCCCTTGATCTCCTTGTTGCGCTGGCTAAGCGCCTCTTCAATCCTTTTTACTATGTATTCAGGCATATGGCTTATTACATTCGAAGCCAGTCTGATAAAACGTGAATGGAAACCAAAGCTCTTTGCCTTCCAATGCAGATATAAGGGGTCTTTAGGTATGCAGTGCCCCCCTACTCCGGGCCCGGGATAAAAAGGCATGAATCAAAACGGTTTAGTGCTAGCAGCGCGGATTACCTCCCAAATGTCAATCTGCATCTTATGCGCCATCATTGATAGCTCATCGATTAAACCAATATTAATCAGGCGAAAGGTATTCTCAAGCAGCTTTACTGTCTCGGCGCAACGCGCGCTGCTTACAGGGACTACCTGGTTAATAATCATATTGTAAACTAAGGCTGCAAGGCGCGTGGCTTTAGGCGTAAGGCCGCCGATAACCTTAGGTATTTTATGCACCGGGAATTTCTTATTGCCCGGGTCAATTCTTTCGGGAGAAAAACAAAGGTAAAAATCTTTTTCATGCACAAAACCGCGGCTTTCAAAGATCGGGAGGATCTCTTCATTGGTTGTGCCGGGATAAGTTGTGCTTTCTAAAATCACAATCGCGCCATTTTTAATATGCAGCGCCACCTCTTTTACAGCTTTTTTTATAAATGAAATGTCCGGAAGATTTTTGCCTTTAAGCGGGGTGGGAACACAAACCAAGATTACATCCGCACTCTTAAGCAGCGAAAAATCCGCGCTTGCCCTGAAATTACCGCTATCCAAACAATCCCTTAATTGTTTACTGCTGATATCGCTAATATAAGAGGTCCTGTTTACAATGGATTTTAACCGGTCGCAATCTATCTCTATGCCGGTCACCGAAACACCCTTTCTAGCAAACTCCAGGGCCAAAGGAAAACCCACATAACCTAATCCAATTACCGCTATGCTCAATTTCTTAATCTTTATCTTTCGGCGTAACTGCAAAACTGCTCTATCCATTCCCCCTGCCCACCCCTATATAAGTAAAACCCAAATCCTTAAGCAGCTTGGGCTCATAAATATTCCTGGCGTCAATAACCAACGGCCGCTTAAGTATTCTTTTTAATTTGGAAAAATCCAGCTCCTTGAATTCATTCCACTCCGTAACCACAACCAGGCAATCGGCAGATCTGGCTGCCTGATACAGGTCATTGCAGAAAACAACATCTTCTAAACATTCCCTTGCCTTCTGCATTGCCTTAGGGTCATAAACCTTGACCCTTGCCCCTTCTTTTATTAAGGCTTTAACTAAGTCAATGCTCGGGGCATTCCTTAAGTCATCGGTGTTGGGCTTAAAAGCAAGCCCCAGAACCGCTATAGTCTTATCTTTAATAATCCATAGCTCATCTTTTATCTTCTCTAAAACAAATCTTCCCTGCTCTTCATTAGTACTCCTTACCGCCTTAAGAATTTCAAAATCATAACCTAATTTTTCAGCAATATTTATAAAGGCATCTAAATCCTTAGGCAAACATGAACCGCCATAACCTATCCCCGCATGCAAAAAATAATGGCCGATGCGGTTATCTAAGCCCATACCGCAAGCCACCTCTTTTACATCCGCACCTACTTTATCGCAGATGCGCGCTATGGCATTAATAAATGAAATCTTGGTGGCAAGAAACGCATTGCAGGCATGCTTTATTAGCTCTGCCGATTTTATATTAGTAACTAAAATCGGGCGGTTCAATGGCTGATACAAGCTTACCATTATTTTCTTTGCCTTTAGGCTTTCTACCCCCAGCACAATCCGGTCAGGATGCGTAAAATCATTTATCGCCGAACCCTCTCTTAGAAATTCGGGATTAGAAACCACATCAAATTTATGGCCTTTTTTAATATAAGTAGCGATTGTCTTTTTAATCCAGGCGCAGGTTTCAACCGGTACGGTGGATTTCTCAACAATCAGGCGGTATCCATCAATATTCTTAGCGATACTGCGGGCAACATTTTCTATGCCGGTTAAATCTGCTTCCCTGTTTTCAAGCGCCGGGGTACCCACAGCAATAAAAATAACCTCGCTAGCCTTAACCGCCTCTTTTATGCTATGGGTAAATTTAAGCCTCCTATTTTTAAGGTTTAGCTTAATCATCTCCTCTAAACCAGGCTCATAGATAGGGATTACCCCTTTCTTTAAGCGGGAGATTTTCTGAACGTCGTTATCAGCGCAGATAACCTTGTTGCCTAATTCGGCAAAACAGGCACCGGTGACTAAGCCCACATAACCTGAACCAATAATTGAAATATTCATTTAAGCACCTTATGTTCTCGGATTTTACTGCGCGCCGGATTTCTTTTCAGTCACTGATTGATCAAATCCAAATTCATTCTCAGGGAAGGCCTTTAGCCTAAAGGTAAAAAATATAGTAGTTCCGGAAATCTCTTTTTTATTAAGGGTAATATCCAAATCCCAGCAGTGCAGGTCGCGGGTTATGGTGTATTCCTGCTCCTGCATACCTCTCTCAAGAGAGGTCGACTTCTTAAGGTTATAGCGAATATAACTGCCAAACTTCCACTTGGGGCTCATGCGCCAGGTAAGACCAGCAGTTATTTCATTGCTGCCTTTTCTTTCATAACGCTGACCCAATGTAAATGAACGGTCCTTTCCAAAATCAAAGCTTACGTCATAATTGGCTAATGAAAATTTATTATAATTAATATTTGTATGATCTGAATGCTCAAAAGTAACATCCGACTCAAATCTTACCCAAGAATAAGGCAATACTTTTAATTTAAAAAGGATATCATCAAAGTTATCTTTCAGGCCTTCACCTGGCCGGGGAGTAAAAAAAGCATTGTCCCCCAATTTTGGATCAAGAACAAGATCAGTAGTAACCAAAAAATCCACAAAATCTATGCTTCGGCCATTACGCTTAGTCTGTAATTTATTAGATAAGCTTAAAGAAGCAGTATTGCCGCGATTTATTGAATCTACGCTATCAATCTGTTTTATGTTCCTTATCGGGATAGTTGCCGGATGCGTATATAAATACCCTATACTGGGGGTAATAATATGGCGCAAACCATTGATATCTAACCCCAGAGCGTTTGTGTTAACATTAAAAATGCGGTAAAATTTAGTGCTTAAGTCCGCGCCGCTGTAAAAGATCGTGCGTATAATTCCGGTTCGATCATTGGCTCCTTTATCATAGAAAGTCTGGCGGCTGGCAACAAAAGGTTTAAATTGGATAAAGGCAATCTTGGTGGGAAAAGAAAATGTATTCTTGGTATCCAGCCGGGTATCTGTTAAATCATCACCCAAGCCAGTGCCTTTCTTATTATAAGTCCCAATTTGATTTATGCTTTCAAAATAAAGGGGGCTTTCGCCGAGCTGCAAGCTTGGCAGGTTATAGTTAACCTCTGGTTTTTTCTCTATCTGATCAAACCATTTATTAGTGCGCAACTGGAAAAGTACATCCAGGCTTGAATAATTAAAGGCATGGTGGAACAAACCATAGCTTAATGGCTGAGAATCTTTTTCATATTCGCGAAAGAAGTAATCCTGCAGGAAATTCCGGGTAGAAGGATATGTCGTGTCATATTTTCTTCTTTGATCAGCGATCTTAAAGAACTCGGCAGTAAAGTTGGTGCGTTCGCTAATATTCCATTTATGCCGCCAGCGCATAAAATAACGGTGGTAATCGGATGGAGGCGGCCCCACCGGCTGATCAGGAGGCGTTTCAATCGTATTATAAAATTTAAAATCACCCTTGCCGACAGGCGTACTGAAATAATTCAACTCAAAACCTTCTGCCCAGCCCAGCTTAGTGCGGTAATCAAGGAACCCTTTGGCATTCAGTTTATCCATAAGATTAAAGCGCCACATGCTTAAAAGATAAGGGCCCCAATCCTTGCGCGTACCAGGCTCAACCTGCACATGCATAATCGGCTCCTTCATTGAATAATTGAACCGCGGAAGATAAACCACGGGGACCGCGCCGAGATAAAGCGTGGTGCGCTCAGACTGCACTTTATCTCCAGGGAACATGCTGATCTTTTTTGAGGCCAAACGAAAGTGCGGCTGGTCAAAGTTGCAGGTAGTAAAATAACCTCCCTTAGAAATAAATTCGCTGTCACTGACCTTTTCCACTTTCCTGGCTTTTCCAAAATAGGGGTTAGCGCGAAAATCCGCATTATAAATTATCCCGGTCTTATTCGCAAAATCATAAATAATCTTCTCTCCGATAACCACCCCTTTTTCATCCTCCAGCCGGGCATTGCCTTCTGCTAAGCCCTCTTTTGACTCCATATTCACTTTTAGCTTATTGCAGGTCAGCTTTGACCCCCGGTAGATAACCTCTATATTACCGGTAGCAACAACCTCTTTATTATCAGCAGAATATTCAACGTTATCTCCGTTAATAATTATAGGGGACTCCTTGTTCTCCGCCGCGTATAACAAATGAGCGCAAGAAAAAAAAGCTAAGATAATCAGTGGTAAATTTAACTTGCAGGATTTAAAAAGTCTACTTGGCATTATTAATTTGGGGGATTTTCTTATAATCATCCAGAAATCTGCTTATTCCTATATCGGTTAAAGGGTGTTTAATTAACTGCTCAATCACCGCATAAGGTATTGTGGCGATATCTGCTCTGATTAAAGCCGCCTTAACCACATGCACAGGATTACGCACAGAAGCAACAATTATCTGCGTTTGAAAGTCGTAATTAGTGTAAATTTTCTTTATATCGCTGATTAGGCTTATCCCCTCCTGAGCTATATCATCTAACCTGCCAATAAAAGGTGAGATATAAGTTGCCCCGGCCTTAGCTGCCAATAACGCCTGAGTAGGAGAAAAACAAAGCGTAACATTGGTTTTAATATCCTCGGAAGAAAGTATCTTTACTGCCTTTAAACCTTCCTTGGTAAGCGGTACCTTAATCACGATATTCCTGGCCAGTTTTACTAATTTATGCGCCTCATTAACCATCCCCTCAGACTCAAGACTGATTACTTCAGCGCTCACCGGACCGCTGATTAACGCACATATCTCTTTTAACACAACCTCCGGGTTACGACCCTCCTTTGCCATAAGCGAAGGATTTGTAGTTACCCCATCAATAAGGCCAATATTTAAGGCCTCTTTTATCTCCTTAACACTTGCAGTATCAATAAAGATCTTCATCGCGATAATCTCTCCTTGACTAAATACCCTGCTCCGATTATTCCGGCATCATTACCTAATCTGGCCTTTAATATCTTTACCCTTTTTGCCTGTACGCTCATTGCCCGAGCAAGAATAGTTGCTTTGACACCTTTAAATAACACCTCTCCTGCGTAAGAAACTCCACCGCCAATTACAATTGCATCCAGATTAAGCAAATTTACAACACCGCTTAAAGCCAAACCTAATCTTTTACCCACTCCATTCCAAAATCTTATCGCCTCAGAATCTTTACTCTGCGCCAGCCTGCTTACCTCTTCAAGGGTAATTTTAGAACCAAATAATTTGCGCGCATCCTTAATAATCTTGGCATTGCCCACATACGCCTCAAGACAAGCCCGGGAACCACAGCCGCAAATAGGGCCATCTTCATTCAAGGGAAGATGCCCCACCTCACCGGCAGCATTATCCATACCCCGGTAAAGAGAGTTAGCAATAATTAAACCGCCGCCTACCCCTGTACCCAGGGTTAAACATAAAACATTGCCATAACCTTTTGCCGAGCCCTCCTTATGTTCAGCCAGGGCCATTAACTTAGCATCATTATCAATAAAAACCGTAAGCTTAGTTTCTTGCTCCAGAATCCTTTTAAGCCTTACCTCTTTCCATCCGGGTATGTTTGGTAAAAAGTGTACTATTCCTCTAAAAGTATCTGCCGGTCCAGGCAACCCGATGCCCGCGCCGAGAATAGAAGATTTGCTTAAACTAAGCTTAAGCACAAAACTGTTCACGCAATCAACTATGCCGCCAATAAGCCTCTGCCGATTATCAAAACTCTTTGTGCTAAAATAACTTCTGGCCCGGATTCTTAGGCTGCTATCAAGTAAAGCACACTTTAAGTTGGTGCCGCCTAAATCTATAGCAATAATGAACTTTTTAGCCATGGGTGGTATTCTATATTAAAAAGCATAACTTATCAAGGATTTTAGGAAAATTAGACAGGGCAAAAACAAACCTTATTCTTTCCGGTTTCTTTCGCCAGATACAAAGCCTGATCCGCCATTTCAATCAAATCCCGCATATGATCAGTATTCTCCGGAAAAGTAGAAACGCCTATACTTACAGTCACTCTTAGCTCCTCATCATAAGCCTTAATTATTGATCCCTCGATTGCCTGACGGATACGTTCTGCGGCAAAGCTAGCCTGCTCCTTATCCGTCTCCGCTAAAACTATTGCCAACTCCTCTCCTCCATAACGACCAATAAAATCTATCTGTCTGACCATATCGCTTATGGTTTTAGCGACCTGGCGCAAGATAGCATCACCCACCAAATGCCCGTAACGGTCATTAAACTGTTTAAAATTATCCAAATCGATCATAAGAAAACAAAGATGCAATTTATTCTTCCGGGAACGCTTTAACTCTTCGCTGAAACGTTCAAGAAAATAGCGCCGGCAATAAACCTGAGTAAGCGCATCGGTAATAGCCAGGCCCTGGACCTTTTGATATAGCACTGCCCTGCGAATGCCAATTAAAAGTTGCTGCGCAAGAATTCCGAACTTCTCCTTATCCGCATCTGAAATACCCTTAACTGCCAGATACCCGCTAGGCTGATTTTCTCCGGTATTCAAAGGCACCACCGTATAATCCTTATACTTAATCAACCCTGCGCTATCCTTAATATACTGGCAGTCATTAATATTAATATGCTCTCTTATATTATCGCGGAATATAGTAAATATTTTCTCCTCATCCAGGCTCTTGCAGATATCTTTTGTCAGCTCATAAAGCGCCAGGGTGTCGATAAAAACCTTATTCAGGCGGCCGTTTTCTAAATCCATAGCCTGCTTTTCTTGCTCTAAGTTCTTTAGCGCACTAAGTAAATCTGCACTTTCAGCACGCCTGCGCTCAAGCTGGGCAGATAAAACATCGAATAATAATATAAACCAGCTAATTGTTAAGATTAAAAACAGGATTATCAGCCACATACCCGGTTTCTTCCTTTGCGCTTTGCCTCATACATAGCTTTATCAGCTTTCTGAATCAGTTCATCTTCATCTTTTGTGTCAATCGGCAAACAGGCCACGCCAATTGAAACCGTAATAGAGGTGTTTTGACGACGCAAAAGTATCTTCTCTCTTTCAATGCGCTGACGTAAATCATCGGCCACTAATAACGATCTCTGTTTATCTATCCCTAGTAACATAACTAAGAACTCCTCGCCGCCAAAACGGCACAACAAAGGATTAAGTTCGCCTAAGCTATCCTTTAATAAAGAGCTTACTTTTTTTAAAACAATATCCCCGGCTGTATGCCCGAATTTATCATTATATTGCTTGAAGAAATCTATATCGATCATCATTAAGGCCAGGCGCTGATCCAGGCGCTGACAACGCTTAGCCTCATCCTTTAACCTTCCGGTAAAATACTGCTTGGTGAAAAGCCCGGTAAGGTCATCGTGAATAGCCAGATCCTGGGCCTTCTGAAAAAACAAGCTGTTCTCCAGCGCTACTGCGCCCAGACCTGAAACCAGGGAAAGAAAACGCAAATCATCTTGGTTAAAAGAGCCGCTCTTATCGCTCTCCAGGCGCAACAGCCCAAGTAAAGAATGATGGCTGATTAAAGGCGCGCTGATCAATGATAGAACCGGGCGCATCTCTTGATTACGTACCGCATCTAAGTCAAAACGAAAATCGTTCTTTAGGTCTTCAATGATAAGCTCGCGGGAATGCCTGAGTACCCAGTAGTCAAAAATATCCCCTTCTTTGGAGCGGATAACCAGCTGGTTATCCTCTTTTATAGAATGCGTAAGGCTTAATTTCTGGCTATGATTATCCAGTAAATAGAAAAGCGCTATTCCTGAACAATTTGAAATTAAGGAGTAGACTGTCGAGCATAATACATTTATAACCATCTCCGGCCTTAAGCTGCGGTTAAGATCCTCAATCACCTTCTTCAGGTTGTCATAGCGGGTAATTCTGAAGCTAAGCGAAGCCTCCAGCGCCTGCGCTTTTTTATTCTCCACGCTAGCCATGTTAATCTGCTCATTAATATTCTCAATCTGAGATTCAATCAAGGAATCCTTGCGGGAGAAAAAATGCAGGAGAAGAAATAAGACGCAGGCATTAATTAAAATAAAGACAAATACGCTTACAGGATTAATTCTCAGGTGAAAAATAAAAGGGAGGGTGATTAAACAAACAATACTAAAGAGTGATAAAAGTAAGCAGATTTTTTTACGATAAATATTCTGCTGCATATAGCCTTCTAACTGGACCAGGATTTAAGAAACTCAAATAATAGTCTCTTCGGTGTTCTTATCAAAGAAATGCACCTTGCTCATATCAAAGACCACATCCATCTCCTGGTTGACCTTTGGCCGGTCATGCGCACCAACGCGGGCAATAAAGGTGTGCTTGCCCGTATTCAGGTAGAGATATACCTCTGAACCCATGGGTTCGAACACTTCGCAATTTACCCTCACGATATTCTCCGGCGGAGCCTCAGAAACAAATAATTTGTCATATATATCTTCTGAACGAATGCCGAAAAATACCTCGCTACCAACATAGCTATTCATCTTCTTAAGCATATCCTCAACCAATTTAACCTGGATTTTACCCTCATCAAAATACAGCCTTCCCTCTTTCTTAATAATCCTTCCCTGCATAATATTCATGGGAGGAGACCCGATGAAACTTGCCACAAACTTATTTTTAGGATGATCATAAACGTCAATAGGGTCATCTAGCTGGTTAAGTACGCCATCATTCATTACGGCGATACGATCCCCCATAGTCATGGCTTCAACCTGATCATGGGCTACATATATAATTGTAGTCTGCAGCCTGATATGTAATTTATGAATTTCGGTACGCATCTGTACGCGCATCTTTGCATCAAGGTTACTTAAAGGCTCATCAAACAAGAAAACCATAGGTTTACGTACAATCGCCCTCCCCACAGCCACGCGCTGACGCTCCCCTCCGGAAATTTCACGTGGTTTACGGTTAAGCAACCGCTTAATCCCCAATATATCCGCAGCCTCGCTAACCCTTTGCATAATCTCCTGCTTAGGAAGGTGCCTGAGCCGCAAGCCAAACGACATATTCTCAAAAACAGTCATATGCGGATAAAGGGCGTAATTTTGAAAGACCATAGCGATATCCCGGTCTTTAGCCGGGACATCATTTACAAGTTTATTGCCGATAAAGATGTCGCCTGAACTTATTTCTTCAAGGCCAGCGATCATCCTTAAGGTAGTGGATTTACCGCAGCCTGAAGGCCCGACCAAAACCATAAACTCTTTATTTTCAATGCCAAGACTCATATTATTCACCGCCATGACATTGCCGGGGAAAACCTTGCAAACATTCTTCAAGCTTACCTGAGCCATTTGGTTACTCCTTTAACTAAAATAATCCAGTAGCAAGGCTAGATTTTTCTTCATATTTTTACGGTGCACAATCATATCAATTAGCCCATGGTCTAACAAAAACTCCGAACGCTGGAAACCAATGGGTAATTTTTGCCTAATCGTCTGTTCAATAACCCGCGGACCGGTAAAACCGATTAAAGCGTTTGGCTCAGCCATAATTATATCCCCCACCCCGGCAAATGAAGCCATAATCCCGGCCATTGTAGGATTAGTAAGCACGGATACGTACAATAACCTTGCCTTGCGGTGATATGATAAGGCGGCGCAGGTTTTAGCCATCTGCATAAGGCTATACATGCCTTCGTACATGCGCGCCCCTCCCCCTGAACCAGAGACAATAATCATGGGGAGCTTATTCTTAGTAGCATATTCAATGGCCCGGGTAATCTTCTCCCCTACTACCGAACCCATAGAACCCATAATAAAACGCGAATCCGTTACGGCAATAACCGCCTGCCTGCTTTCAATCTTTCCCTCACCGGAAACAACCGCATCCTTTAAACCCGTTGATTCCTGGTCCTGTTTTAATTTGTCTTTATAGGTCTTTGGCCCCTTAAAATCGAGAGGGTCAACCGAAAGCATCTCTTTATCGAACTCAAGAAATGTATCTTTATCAAATAGTGTGTTTATTCTTTCATAAGCGGTGAGTCCAAAATGATAGTTGCACTTAGGGCAAACCCTGAGATTCTCCTCAAGGGTCTTGTTATAAAGGGTTTCGGAGCACCCTTCGCATTTTGTCCAAAGGCCTTCGGGTATCTCTTTTTTCTTGATGCGCACTATTGTATATTTTGGTTTACCGAAGAGGGCCATATTCAAAGGTCAAATTTTATCGTCTTCTAACTTATTAATCACTAATCCCGAAAGTACCTTGGGATAAAAATATGTGGATTTAGGGGGCATCTTATTGCCTCCTAAGGCAACATTAATAATCTGCCCGATTTTAACAGGATTCAAGAAGAATGCCACCTTCAAAGGGTCTGCATCCACCTCCTTAATAAATTCATCAGGATCAGGGTCATACCTTACGCTGGGCAGATTCTCCAAATCAAAATTTAGGATATTCTTTAACACCAGGTAATTAAGTATGGCTACATCCAATGTCCTGTACTCTTTAGGCTTATCCGCGATCAGCTTATCCAGAATCTTTATATTCTTCAGGCGTAGAAGAAAATACTTCTTGTCCTTATATACCCCTAAAAGATGCTCCGTACACCCTGCCTTTTCCAGAAGAAAAAAGAAACGGATCTTATCCTTCACCTGATCAACATCAAAATACCCCTTTGCCTTGAGTATAAAATCGTTTAAATCTAATTCTTTATCTAATTTGAATAAGCGGTGGATAGGCGAGATTGATAGGCCGCGGGAATCAGTATTTGTAAAATATGAGAGGCAATAATTAAAATCCTCATCGCCTGAAAACTGTGCTCCGAGTTTTTCGCGCATAAGATCGCGATAAGCGCAAGAGACCTCATAGCGATGGTGTCCATCAGCGATAAACATATTTTCATTGTTCATACTAGCTTCAATTGCCTCCAAAACCTCTGGAGTATCCAGTCGCCATATCTTATGCAATGTTTTCTCGTCATCAGTAACTTCAATAAATGCCTCTTTACCCAAGATATGCTTCTGGTAAATACGCTGGATGATCCTCTTTTTATCCAAGAAAATAACAAAAATCGGGCTAAGATTAGCCCTTACCTGTTTAAGCAGTTTAAAACGGTCCTGCTTAGCCTCCATATGTGTATTTTCGTGGCCAAATACAGTTGAATTCTTTTCATCTCCCAACCTAAGCAAAGAGATAAAACCTAAGCGCGTTTTCTTCTCGCCGCGGATAACATACTGTTGACTGTAAAAATAAATGGCCGGGCGCTCTTGCCTGGCTAACACGTCTTCCTTAAGCCAATCGCGAAATATCGCTGCCGCCCTACGATATTTATCATCAGCAGGCAAATCCTTGGCTAAGAGCACATGGATAAAGTTATACACAGAACGTTCCCGATATTTTTCTTGGGCAAGCGGAGAGATTACATCATATGGCGGGCAAACAACCAGATTAAAATCCTCGATCTTCTCAGGATTATATATTACTGCTTTAAAAGCCTTTATTTTGTTCATTAAGTCCGTGTTAGCCAAAGAATGAATTCACCCGTGTAAAACCAGGGCCTCGTAAAAACTCTTAAAAACGGCTAAGCAGCCCCTAGCGCAACGGCATGAATATCCAAAAAACCATTAACTAATTACGTAAAGATAATTTTACCATATAAATTAATAAAAACAATAATTTTAAGTATTTTTATCGAGATTAATGGCCGGAACAACCCGGACAACCCTGCTTTGCTTTGGGACAAGAGGCAATGCTGGTATTTTCTGAAGGCTTACCTGTTTTCTTATAATCCGTAGCATAAAAACCCGGGCCTTTAAAAATAAACCCCCCTGCGCTGCTGATTAATTTCTTGACCTTTTTTGAACACTCAGGGCATTTAGTTATTGGCTTATCTTTTATGCTTTGTAAAACTTCAAACTTGTGTCCGCAGGACAAACACTCATATTCATATGTAGGCATATTTTATTTCCCTATCTAAATGTTTTTTTAAATCTCTCCGTAAAACCGTCTTTTACCCCCAGGTCTTCACCGCTAAGACGAGCGAACTCCTCCATTAGTTGCCGCTGCTGACTGGATAATTTAGACGGAATTTCAATGTTCACCTTTACTAACTCATCTCCTATATCCCGGGAATGTAAATCCGGCATGCCTTTTCCCTTTAGGCGAAAGGTCTTACCGCACTGGGTTCCCGCAGGTATCTTCATCATCAATCTCCCATCAAGGGCAGGCACCTCCACCTCTCCGCCCAAAACTGCTTTAGCTAAGCTGATATTAACTGATGTAGCGATATCATTGTTGTGCCTCTCGAAAACATTATGTGCTCTTACCTCAATAACCACATAAAGATCGCCGCGGCTATTTACCCCCGCCTCCCCTTCTTGGCGCACGCGTAATTGAGAACCGGTGTCTACCCCTGCCGGGATTTTAACTTTTATTTTCTTAACTACCTTAACCCTTCCCTCCCCGCGGCAATCCGGGCAAGGTGACTGGATCACTGAACCTTCCCCCCCGCAACGCGAGCAGGTTTGTGCCAGTTGGAAGAAACCGTTGGAAACAACTGTCCTACCCGAACCTTTACACTGAGGGCAGCTGTTTCTTTTAGTCCCTGCCCTTGCTCCGCTTCCAGAACAGCTTGAACAAGTTTCATAGCGTGGCACAGTAATTATCTTATCAAGCCCCCGCGCTGCCTCCTCTAATGAAATATCAATAGCAATTTGCAGGTCCCTGCCACGGCGCCTGGAAGACTGAACCCTGCCCTGGCGCGTACCCGAGATATCAAAACCAAGGTCTCCGAAGATCTCCTCAAATATACTCCCACCTGAACCAAAACCACCACCAATATCCCTAAAGATACTACTGAAGTCTGCGCCTTTGAATATATCCTCCTGGGCATACTTCTGGTCAATCCCGGAGTGGCCATATTTATCATATAGGTCTCGCTTAGCAGAATCTGAAAGCACGGCATATGCCTCAGAAACCTCTTTAAACCTCTCCTCTGCTTCTTTTTTCTGTTCCGCAGGAACGCGATCAGGGTGAAACTTTAGCGCCATCTCCCGGTAAGCCCTTCTTACATCTTCAGAAGAAGCATTCTTGGCAACACCCAATATCTCGTAATAATCGCGTTTTGTAGTCATAATTTAAGAGAGGCAGTAGTTAGGAATGAGAAATTAGGCTGCCCCATTCTACACCCTAACTACTGCCTGCTATATACTGTCTGCTATTTACCGTTTTCTTCCTTATACTCTGCGTCAATAATATCTTCGCTGCCAGGCTGAGAAGAAGCCTCCTGCTGCTGGGCCTCCTCCTTCTGCTGCGCAGCAGAATCAGAGGATTGCTTAGCCTGCGCCTGTTGCTTTGCCGCTGCCTGCTTATAAATCTCTTCTGCAAGCTTATGCGAAACCTTGGTCAGATCATCCATACCCTTCTTAACCCGTTCAATATTCTTATCTTTAATAGCAGACTTTAAATCATTTAGTTTCACCTCAATATCTGCCCGTTCAGACTGGCTAACCTTATCACCGTAATCCTTGAGTGACTTCTCAGTAGCGTATATAAGGTTATCCGCCTGATTTATTGTCTCTACCTCCTCCTTCTTCTTGGAATCCTCAGCCGCATACTTCTCGGCATCGCGCACCATTTTGTCGATCTCCTCCTTGGAAAGCTTCTTGGGTGCAGTAATTTTGATAGACTGCTCTTTTCCTGTACCCAGGTCCTTGTCGGAAACATGCACAATACCATTGGCGTCAATATCAAAAGCCACCTCGATTTGCGGCACTCCGCGCGGAGCTGAAGGAATTCCTACTAGATCAAACCTGCCTAGCTCAACATTTCCTTCTGCGTCAGCGATTGCGCGCTCGCCCTGAATAACGCGTATAGTTACCGCTGTCTGATTATCAGCGGCAGTAGAAAAAACCTGTGACTTACGCGTAGGAATCGTGGTGTTTCTCTCTATCAACTTTGTGTTAACGCCTCCCAATGTCTCGATACCTAAGGACAGCGGAGTAACATCAAGCAGTAAAACATCCTTAACTTCACCTTTAATGATTGCTGCCTGCACTGCCGCGCCTAAAGCCACGCATTCCATTGGATCAACCCCGCGCTCAATCTTCTTACCCGTATAATCCTCTACGAATTTTTGCACGATCGGCATACGCGTCGGGCCACCAACCATGATAATCTTATCCACGCCTTTATCGCTAAAGTTAATCCCTTCTTTTTCAAATGCGCCTTTAGCGTCCTTTAAAGCATGCTCTAAAGGTCCGCGGCAACGCTCTATGATCGGAGCAACCAACTCTTCAAGTTTAGCCCGGTTAATTGACATAGTCAAATGCTTAGGACCGGTAGAATCTGCAGTAATAAAAGGGAGATTGATATCCGTAGTAAGCGTGCTGGAGAGCTCTACCTTGGCCTTTTCTGCAGCTTCGCGTAACCTCTGCATAGCCATTTTGTCACCCTTCAGGTCAATGCCGGTATCCCGCTTAAACTCCTTGGCAATATAATCAATCAGGGTATTATCCATATCCGTACCGCCTAATTGCGTATCGCCGCTGGTTGCCATAACCTTAAAACCACCCTCTTTCCACATCTCCATAATCGTAACATCAAGGGTACCTCCGCCTAAATCAAAAACCAGGATCTTTAGCTCCTTTCCCGCTTTTTCTAAACCATAAGCGAGACAGGCAGCAGTAGGTTCATTGATAATTCTTAATACCTTTAATCCCGCAATCTCTCCGGCATCCTTAGTCGCTGTCCTTTGATTATCGTCAAAATAGGCCGGACAGGTAATTACTACCTCTTCCACTTTATCCCCCAGATATGCCTCTGCATCCTGCTTGACTTTTTGCAGGATAAAAGAAGAAATCTGCTGCGGGGTATACTCCTTTCCGTAGACCTTGAACTTATAATCCGTGCCCATTTTGCGTTTTGCTGCCTGAATCGTACCCTCAGCATTTATGGCTGCCTGGCGTCTTGCTGGCTCACCCACCAGCCTCTGCCCATCCTTAGTAAAAGCAACAAAGGAAGGAAATGCCTTCCCCGAAGCAACCCCTGCGCCTTCAGCTGAAGGAATAATCACCGGCCTGCCGCCTTCCATAACCGCAGCCGCTGAATTAGATGTTCCTAAGTCGATCCCGATAACTTTTGCCATATTAACCTCCTTGTCTACCTAGACAACACCCGCGCAATTCCGATAAGCGCGGGGTGTCTCATTTTTCATTGTTTTTTAGAAACTTTTACTTTAGCGGTGCGAATTACCCGCTCGTGCATTAAATATCCCTTTTGTAAAACCTCAACAATCGTATTCTCCGGTAAATCTTTATTTTCTACCTGCATAAGGGCTTCATGGTAATGCGGATCAAATATTTTACCCTCAGCCTCAACAGGTTTAACCCCGTGTGTTTTAAGCAATTCATAAAGATGCGCCAAAATCATCTCCACGCCTTTGAGAAAAGCGCTGAGATCTTCATGCTTATCTTCAGCCAGATTTATCACCCGCTCCAAGTCATCCAGGACATTCAGTAACTCCAGGATTATCCCCTCGTTGGCATATTTAAGAAAATCCTGCTTCTCGCGCTCTAAGCGCTTGCGCATATTTTCAAAATCAGCCTGGGAACGCAGGAACTTATCTTGCGCATCCTTAAGCCTTTCGTGGGCATCCTTAAGCTCATTGTATTCGGATTCCTTAAGCGTAACCGTAGCTAAACCTTTATCTTTATCCTCTTTATGATTATTCTTTATCTCACTCATCTTTAAATTGTGCTAAGCACATCCGTTAGAACATCGGAAATATATTCTAAAGCCGGGATAATGTGGTCATATTGCATGCGCATTGGGCCTAATACCGCAAGCCGGCCAGAAGGCTGATCTTTCAATTTATAGCTGGTAACTATTAACGAGCAGTTATCCATCTCTGGAAATCCCAACTCGCCTCCTATATAAACCTTTACCTTGCCGGAAAAATCGCGGTTAACAATATTCAACAGACGCCCCTTATCCTCCATTAACCTAATCAACAAACGTATCTTATCGGCATCCTTGAATTCCGGCTGATCCAATATACGACTAATCCCTTTATAGAATATCTTATCCTGCCATTCAAGAAACGAAACAATACCGGCGTAATGCGTAATTTCGGAGATAACTTCAGAGGTATTCTCTAGCGCGTCATCCAACCTGCGCATCTTACGCTTACACTCTTTGAGGATGCGTTTCTTCTCATCATAAAGAAGCTCGATTTGTTGAACCAGGAAATCCACATAATAGCGATAACCTTTATCAGTAGGTATCCTTCCCCCGGAGGTATAGGGATGCTTTAAATACCCCGACTCATCCAGTTCAGAAAATATATTCCTTATGGTTGCCGAACTTAAATCAAATTCATCGGCAATATCTTCCGAGGCGACAGGAATCGCATTCTTAATATAACGCTTAATTGCCGCGTTTAGAATCGACCTCCTGCGAGAATTATAATCAACGCTACGCAATCTCTTTATCTCCTTCTACTATCTTCCGAGCTACTAATGTTAAAGCGTAATTCTAACATAATTTGCCGGTTTGTCAATAAAATTAGCACTTAAATCAAGAGAGTGCTAATATAAAACCAAAAAAAATCACCCCTCCCTTCCTAAGATTACTTTCACTCCATGGATATTTACGCGTTTTTTCTCCATCAGATAATGCACATACTCCAGCCTCTTTAGGTCTTTCAATGAATACAGCCTGCTTTTTTTACCTATACGCTTAGGCCGCACTACCCCGGCTTTATCCAGCTGCCTTAAGGTCCATATAGGAATATTCACCAGCTTGCAAACTACGCTGATTACATAAACCGGCTCATCAGGATTTATCCTAAGGCCAAATATCGGCATGCCTACCTCCCGCAAAACAATATTACCATATCTCATATTAGTTGTCAAGTAAAATAATTATTTCTGTTAGATAATCTAACAGATAACTTCTATATCCTTATCTTTATCAATCCTGCTAAAGACGGTTTTTGAAACTACCAAGCTAACACGTATCCCCTTCTGCAGATAATCAATCTTATTTATTTTTGCTTGGCGGTAAAAATAATCGACTAATTCCATGCGCGAGTGAGGTATGATTATTTCTAAGCTCAGCATAAGGTTTGAAAAATACTCTTGTAGGCGGCTAAGCAACCCTTCTACATTTTCGCCTGTTTTAGCAGATAGAAGAATAGAATTCGGAAAATGGCTCTTGCCAACCTCAAGCCAGCTGCGGTCAATAACCAAATCCGCCTTATTTAACGCTACTAATACCGGTTTATCTTTTAATCCCAGCTCCTCTAAAACCTTTTGCACAGCCTGATTATGCTGATACAACCGCTGATCAGCGACATCTAAAACATGCACTACTAAATCCGCATCACTTACCTCATCCAGGGTAGCCTTGAATGCCTCAATTAAATTATGCGGAAGTTCATGCAAGAAACCAACGGTATCTGAGATAATAATATTTTGGCCATTAGGCAACTGTAAGCTCTTAGAAAGAGGGTCCAAGGTAGTAAATAATTTCTCCGACGTAACCTGGCTGGCATCAGTTAAGCGGTTAAGCAAGGTAGACTTGCCTGCGCTGGTATAGCCCACCAAAGCCACTAAAGGCAGATCATTGCTCCTTCTTTTTTTATGCGTAGTTAAACGATGCAATCTAAATACCTTTAAGTCGCTTTTTAATTTATCAATCCTTTTCCTCACCTGCCTGCGGTCAACTTCGAGCTTAGTCTCACCCGGGCCGCGAGTCCCAATTCCGCCGCCTAAGCGTGAGAGGATTATTCCCTTACCTACCAGACGAGGGAGCAAATATTGCAACAAAGCCAACTCTACCTGCATTTTACCCTCAGGGCTCTTGGCCCTGCGGCTAAAGATATCAAGGATTAGCTGTGTGCGGTCAATCGTCTTCCTGCCAAGCGCCTCCTCCAGATTACGCTGCTGTGTCCCGGATAAATCATGGCTAAAGATTATTGTATCCACATCCTCTTCACTGGCTATAATAACAACCTCCTCCAGTTTACCTTTACCGATAAGGTAATTTGGCGTAGCCTTCTCGCAAATACAGATAATATTCTTGACTGCCTTAACCCCGGCTGAAACAGCCAGCTCCTCTAATTCGGAAGAGATATCTTCAATCCGCCAGTGATGCTTATCGGTCTTTAATTGTGTGCTGACTAAGAGAGCTTTTTCCATAGTTTATTTTCTTAAAAATGAAATAGCGATTTATAAATACGCTGCGCAGTCGCCCCGCGTGTCTCTTTTGCTTTAATATTAACCCATTGTATTCGCCTGTCCTTCCTAAACCAGGTGAGCTGACGTTTAGCATAATGCCTGCTGTTGCGCTGTATAAGGCGCCTGGCCTCATCTTGCGAATACGCCTGATTAAAGTACCCCTCCAATTCACGCACTCCGATGGCGCAATAAGCCGTTTTGCTTAATTTATGCTTAAGCAATTGCCTGACCTCTTTTATTAAACCTGAGTTAAGCATTTTATCAACCCTTTGGTCGATTTTATCATAGAGCATCTGCCTATCAGCGTTTAATGCAAATATCTTGATTTCATATTCCTTGCCCAGACCAACCCTCTTCTTCTGCAAGGCTGATATGGACAGGCCTGTTTTTAGATAAACCTCCAAGGCGCGGATAATCCTTCGCGTATCATTAGGATGGATTTTCTTGGCAGCTAAAGGGTCAACTTTTAATAATCTTTTGTGCATAAACTTATTCCCCTTAAGCTGTAACTGGCTAAATAATCTGCTGCGAATTAACTTATCTTCGGAAACTTCCGGAAAGATACCGTCGACTATAATTGAATAATAAAGGCCTGCCCCTCCTACAAACAACGGGATCTTCCCTTTTAAGAACAACCTCCTGCAGATTGACATTGCATCTTTACGATACCTGGCTACATTATATTCTTTAGCAGGATTGATTACGCCAAGCAGGTGATGCTTAACCCTGCTTCTTTGCGAAAGTGTCGGTTGAGCGGTAACAATATCCATAGCTCTATATAACTGCATGGAATCACAAGAAATAATCTCTGCGCCTATTTTCTTAGCTAAATGAATTGCAATCGCAGATTTACCTATAGCGGTAGGACCCAGAAGGAAGATAATTCTTTTCTTGAGCATAAAATACTACTGGCAGAGCTTGGTTGGAAAGCCTTCCTGAGAAAGCTTATTCTCTGCATCTAGCGCCTCCATTTGCGTCTTAAACCTGCCTACCTTTACCCGGTAACCTTCGCTAGAACCTTCTACATAGGCAGGAAACCACATTGCCAGCAGCTTATCCCTGAAATTAGCGGCATTTAAACTCTTCACAAAAAAACCTACCTGCACAGAAAAATCACCGATCTCTTTTAAAGGCGGCTCGCTGCGCGGAATCCCCTTAGCAGACCTTAACTCCAAGCTTAAAGGAAAATCCCTCTTTAGCTTCAATAAATATTCGCTATACTGCTCCTTATTCCCCTTCCTGTAACCTGACTGGCTTAAGCGATAAAATATCCCTGCCCTCAAACTGCTGTTGGGATTATCCTCAAGCAGCTTATTATAAATTCCTTCTGCTTCCTGAAACTGCCCCTTAATTAAATAAATATCCGCGCAAGCCAGCGCTGCCTGTTCTTTAAACTTACTGATAGGATTATTTAAAATGCGGCGAAAATGCTCTTGTGCCTGATCCAATTTTTCTTCTTTTAAATAGCTCAAACCTAATATGTAGTTTAATTCATCATGCCCCTGAATATTAAAGTGCCCTGACTGAGCTTCTGCCTCAAGCACTACCTTGCGGTAATTGCCTTGCAGAAAATCAGTTTTTATACTCTCCAGATTAGCCGCCCAACCTCTGAGCGGAAAGAGTGAAAAAACCAGCATAAACAAAGAAATTTTATATTTTAGCATTTGCGTGTTTAACCCTCAACTTATTAGAGATTCCTCTCTGCAAATCAAGAATCTTCCTGTGCCTTTTTTCTTTCTCCTCTTTAGTCAACAGGTCAGCTAATCTTGCCGCTGCCGTATTCGGCCGAGAAGAATATTTAAAGATATAGGCTGCATTAAACTTTACCTGTTTAATCAAATCGCAAGTTTGTTTAAATTCTTCTTCGCTCTCAGAAGGAAACCCTACTATAATATCTGTGGTTAAGAGCCCATGCTTAACAATTTTACGATAAGAATCAATCAAAGCCAAGTAATCTTTTGTCGAATACCCCCGGTTCATAAGCTTAAGGATCCTGTCCGATCCAGACTGTAGCGGCAAATGCAATGTTTTAGTAAGTTTATCTAAATCGCGAATCGCCCGAAAGAACTCCGGATTAGCATCCTTAGGATGAGAGGTAAAGAAGTTAAGCTCCTTTAAACCTTTTAATGCATTAACCTGCATCAATAATTTAGTGAAATCCACCCCATCATCATGGTAAGCGTTGACATTCTGGCCTAAAAGGGTAATTTTGCTTATCCCTTTTGCTAAGGCCTCTTTAATTTCCAAGAGTATGTTTTTATTTTTACGGTGACGCAAATCACCGCGCACATACTGGACTATACAGTAAGAGCAAAAGTTTGAGCACCCCTCGGATATAACCACATACTCATGGTCTTTGCCTTGAAGAAAACCAGTGTGGTAAATCTCCTCTGGCCTCCTGCTGCTATCAACCTCCCAAATCTTCCGTTCAAATAACCCCTGGGGCTTCAGTTTATTTAATATTTCAGGGATCTTATAAATATCCTGCGGCCCAACCACGAAACTGACATTCTTATCGCGCCGGAAAGCCCCTTCTTTATAACGTTGCGCCATGCAACCTACTAGGCCGATAACCTTTTTACCTTTATAACTGCCAATCAAGCTCCACACCCTCTCTTCAGCATGCTGACGCACAGAGCAGGTATTAAAGATAATGATATCTGCTTCTTTATCAGAAGCGCAGATTTGATAGCCTGCCTTCTGCAATAACCCATAGATCACTTCGGAATCCCGCACATTCATCTGACAGCCGAAAGTCCTGATAAATACTTTTTTCATGCCTTCTTTCATCTTTCTGCGACAACGAGCATTTCGAAATTGTCAGTGGTCAGTTTGTCATTTCTTGAGTATGCCCCAAGCTTCGCGCCAAAAATGTCTATTCTTTTATATCCCAGCGTCTTTAAAAGCCACTTTATTTCGCTAGGCACATAATATCGCTCATTGCTTTTAAGTTCTCTTTTATTCCCGGAGTCATCTTCAATAACTGTTGTATTATGGTCTCGGAAAGTCATCAGATCAAAGGAGCACTCCTTACACTGTGATAGGCCTTCTTTCTGCACCGACTTATAGAACTCATTTACCGAATGAAACAGCGGGAACAACCCGTTTAATGTGGTGAAAATGAGCTTGCCTTTACTTTTAAGCGCTTTTGTTGCGTTCCTTAGTATCTCAAAATTCATCTCATCTGTTTCCATAAGAGAAAACCCGCCTTCACACAACATAATCGCCAGGTCAAATTCGCCGTCAAAAGAGAGCTTGCGCGCATCTTGTATTTGGAAATTGATAGTCACCCCTGCCTCTTGCGCCTTTTCCCTTGCCCTTTTTATCTGATTCTCGGAAAGGTCAACGCCGGTAACGTTGTATCCCCTTTTTGTCAGTTCAATCGCGTGACGGCCGGTACCACAACCGATATCTAATATCCTTAGGGATTTATCCCGCCATATTTCTTGTTCGATAAAATCACATTCGCCAATCGTCCCCTGAACATAGCATTCGTTATCATATTTTTGTGCATAATTCTCAAATAGTGACTCGTACCATTGTTTCATTTTATTCTCCCCTTATAGTAATGCATCTAGCTATATTATCATTTTTCACTTACGTTGGCTCCCTTTTTGATTTTTTCTTAACGCTTTGCTCTGCTTTCAGTTGATCTTGCTATGCAACCCTGACAAATTCGGTATTACATCTTAATAAATGCCGAATCTCTCTTTAATATATAATTTAATCAGTAATAGCAAAATTACTTATTATTTTCCCAGTAATTCTCGGGCACAAGTGCATTAACTTTAAGAAAGTTGGCGATCTCTTGGGCTAAAAGCGCATTCCCTGCATCATTAATGTGGCAAAGGCCATTTGGCAATTCATATATCCGCTTACTAAGCAAGTTAGAAACGCTAAGCACCCTTAGCCCCTTCCCCCTAACCCGCTGCTCAAGATCATCAACCTGCGTAACTAAAACAAACTCAGCCGCATTATCTTTGGCAATAATACCCATTTCCTCAATGATTCTTGCGCCTAAAACAAAAAGTTCTTCTGATTTATTATGCCAGGCTGTATTCTGCGTGTTATCCAATATATTATTATCTGCCTCCACCTTGCTCCAAATATCATTTAATGACTTATTAAGTAAATAATAAAACTTGATTCTTTTAGAAAGGCACCTGTTTATATTTCTTAAAAAAGATTTCGATTCTTTTTTTACCGGGAAGTTGATCAATTCCAGCTTGTGATCCGAAAGCACAAATCGAGGCTTAGCGCGGCCAAAAACTTCCGTTTTTATGTGCCGCTCGTTCCGATAATGAACAACATATGCCAATACCAGATCTGGGCGGTATTTCAACCCTTCAAACTTAAGCATTAATAACTCCTGGTCTACCCCGTAGCCACTAACCCCCAGATTGATTATTTCGGTATTTTTAAAATAGTTTTCCAGTAATGTTGAAAAATGCTTATCAATACTGCAGCCAAATCCAAAAGTTCGCGAATCCCCTAATAAAATTATTCTAAAAACTCCCTTGGGTTTTTCATACTCAACCTCCTTCCCCCTAAAACCCTGGGAATTTATGCGATATTCGATTCTTGATCCCGTGGCATCTGAATAGCCTACTGAGAGAGGCTTCAATGACCATCCCAATCGCGCATCAAACCTGCCAATGCTTTTAGGCACAACAGGCTCAGGGTCTAAACGGAAAAGGAATATTAAAAGACGGGCGATGAGCTCCATGACTAATAGGATGTAGATAAAATAAAGGCTGGCCTTATAAATTCTTAACATCATATCCCCATAAACTTTACTAACGCTATGAATACCCTGCTTATAGTTAACCAATCCTCTTAGGGGGCAGGATAATATTGCAGATGCGCTTAAATACCTGCAATATTCTGTACGAAAAACTACTTTCAATATTTCTTAAACGAAGCTCTGTGTCTTTGAGTATTTTATTTACCTTGTTTAGCTCAGCTATAATTTGCGAAATAAGGATAGCCCCTTCTCCATTTTCATTACGTAAACTGTAATATTCACCGACTGCCTGATGAAAATCTGTTTTATCAGAAGCCCATTCTAAAAGACCATTGGCGCCTATACGCACATCCTTAACCGGAGAATAATCAAAGAACTGCAGGATTTTATGCCTAAAGAATTTTAACTTGGCAGCCTCATCCCCATGCCATAGATGTAGAATGAGGCCGCCGGTATAATATACGCTGCCCTGGGTATATAAATAAACTCCTGAAGCGTAATTGTCCTGATCAATGCGCATCGCTTCGGTAGAAAATGACCTTATCGGCACACCTGCTATCTTCTTGCCCATAAATGCACGCGCCATAATTGAATCTCCCCCTCCAAACAACATGTGCTCATAAAGGGGATGCTTGAGCAGAAACCCCCTCCTGGCTGCCCAAGCAAAACCCGTGCTATCAAAACCTCTTAAACAATTAACCCTTTTGTTCACAAAACTAAAACACCGCTGGTTCTCTTCGTTGCCTATACCGAGCCCCTCTAGCTGTCTTTCATTCAAATCATATATGCCTTTAGGCAGGCGGCAGGCCTGCTCAAATGGCTGCACTACTACATATTTTTCTAAAAGACGCGAGGTTTCTTTTATCCAGAAATCATTCTTGAACAGAATATCGCAATCAATCCAGCAGGCCTTATCGCAGTCATCCGGCAGATGAGATAGCCCTAAGTTAAATAAACGCTCGCCCTGCCACATAAGATTCTTTTCTTTTACCCCTCTTACCTGAATCAAGATATCGGCGTCTATATTCTTTTTTAAAACAAATGGGGCGTCATCAAAGGCAAGTTCTACGGCAAGAAGGTTTAAACCTTGGCGTTTTGAATAATCCCTAAACAGGAGGTAATTTTCATATTTGTTCTTATACCCGGATGGATTAAAGAAATTAGTTATGCCCCAGAAACTACCCGGAAGCGAAAGAGGGATTTGCGCAGCTCTGAACATAATACAAGGTCTCTTGAATAAAAATGTACTCCGGCTATTTTCTAATCAAATCTTCGATACGTTTATCAGCAAGATATAAGCCCTCTATTACTGCAAAACCATTTTGCACCCTGATAATAACATAGGCATCTAACTTGCCAGCCTGTGTGTGTTGTCGATAAAGCTCTTCAGCAAGAGGCGCAGATTTTTCTTCCAAGTAATAGCGGTCAAAAGGCAGGTCCAAATACGCCTTCTCTTCGGAAACATACCTTAATCTTGCCTTAATATAAAGCCCTCCCGCCGGATGAGTAATTGCCAAGCCAGAAAATCTTGCGAATCCCTGGTTATCAATATTTATCAGCGCATAGACCTCCTGCCCATAACCTAACCCGGTTTGTTTTACTCCCTTCACATAATCCTCTTCAAAACGTAAAGCAACATACCTTCCGCGAAAAGCATCATAAGGATCAACTGGAGCAACTTTAAATTTACATTGCGCCCCATGCTTAAGGACCGCCTCCCTCTTTGCTATCATAGATAAAGGAGCGATAATTTGCAGAAAACAAACACTGATAAATAATCCTATGACTAAGCTGGTTTTCATTTGGCACCTCCTAAGCGGCGGGAGTATATCAGATTAGTAACTAAAAATCCAATGCCCACGGCTATAAATACCAAACCCTTAATTATAAAACTAATATCGCTATCAAAGAACCTGGCGATAATAAGCGCTGCCAGGATGAACAGCCCCGTATTAATAAGAGACAGATTATTGCAGCGGAAACCGGCGATAATCCGGCTAAGGCTTAAAGTTAATAAGAAAATGTTAAAAATAAATACCGGTATAATTACTGAATGTATGCTAAAGAAATACCCGATTATGGCCAGCAGAGGGACAGAACCAAACAGCGCAATCAGAGTATTTCTGCGTTTAAAGTTATCATATAATAGAAGCAGGGCAATCCCTATTATTGCCAAGGTTATTGCATAATCCGGGAATAAGTCCACCCAAGATTTATCCTTATTAATACTGTACGCATAACTAACCAGGTATTTCCAGCAGTAGCTAAAAGTAAATTGAAATGCAAGTATAAATAAGCCCAAGGCTCCTATAAAACGTAAAGGTTTTTGCCAATTAGTGGTTATCTGATTAAATCTTTCGGCTCCGATAAAATAGATAATCGCAAAGATACCAGGATAAATAATTACCCATAAACCCGGCCAGCCCCTTCCTAAGCTAAATCCTGCGGCAAACAAAACGCATACGGCCATAACCAGAGAAACCAAGGTAGCACGCAAGGCGTAAATCTCATGTTTTAATGACCAAATAAAATGAGGGATAATAACAGCTGCCAATGGCCAGAACAGAAAAGCTTTAGTTGCATTATCCCAGCTGTTCGCAGACCAGACAGTAATTCCAATCAAGTAAATTGCAGCAGTCAAAGATGCCTGCATAAAATATACAAGAGGCAAAATAAGCAACATCCAGGTAAGCGTAAATGTCCCTGCATCCGCATTAATATTATATGTCTGGCTAATCAGGGCTATTGCCGCCCCCACCATAAGACTAAGAAAAGTTGCCGCGCCTTCTTTGAAGGCGCTGGATTTAGGTTTTCTTAACAAAACCCATAATGCCATAATCTGGCCTATCAGCAAAGGCAGTAAAGAAAAAATGGCTCTATAAAGACGCGATAACTGCTCCCAATTATGCGCAAATAATGAAATAATACCCAGCCCTATTAAGAGGGCGCCTACGCTCCCAAAAACAATCAACCCAATACCCATCCTGCTGCTACTTTTTATTTCTCCGTAGAATTGATGAATCTTATCAGCCGATTCTTGGGTCAAAACACCTTTTTCTACCAAAACGGGCAACTGCTGGTAGAGCCATTTTAAAGACATCTTATTCATCGCTTACCCCCTAAAATTAAACCCCGCACCAAAACGGCGCGGGGTTTAATTTTGATAAGAATATGCTGCATTATTTCTTCTTCAGTTTTTCTATTAATTCCGCAACAAATTTTCCGGCTATTTCTTTGCAGCCAAGTCCAAAAGCTAAAGCCATACCTAAACCAAGCGAACCCAAGGTAATCCCTACGGTAAGCTCAGTAACGCGTATGCCAATATTAAGCTGCTCCAAGCCTACAAATATTGCAAAAACCATGACAATTATCTCTACCACCTGCCCTAATAATTTACCCTGGCTAAGCCCGGCATTATTAGCAGCGGTAGTAACAATATTCTTTAAGGCAGTGGCAGCAAACATGCCAATAACCAAAATAAATATCCCGGCAATAACATTCGGGATATAAAGCACAACTTTATTCAGCAAATCTGCAGCTATAGTCAAACCTATGGCATTAATTGCAACCATGAAGGTAATCAAAAGTCCCAGCCAATAGCAGATTATCCCGATTAAATCAGAGAGCGAATATACAATCCCGCCCTTGTTTAGGATTTTATCCAATTCAATACGGCTTGAAAGCGTATCAAGCTTTATGGCCTTTAAAGCCCTACTTACTATTGCCTTAATCAATTTAGAAATCAACCAACCAATGATCAAGATAAAAATAACCAATAGCACATTGACCATAAACTGGCTGATCTGCGTTAACACACTTCTTGCTGGCTCAAGTAACACAACTTGCCAACTACTCATTTTCCCCTCCTTTTTTAATGTGCGCATGACTTACGCAAGTGTGAAGGTTCGTAAGCCTTATGCGCCAATTAATACTCTGTCTGTAAGACAAAGCCTCTCATCTACTTCTGTGTTATTTTATTAACTTTAGCATAACTAGACAGTTATGTCAAGAATATTTCATTTTAGGCATTCAATACCAGTCCATCATAAGCGGAGATTACTTTAATACCTAGCGCCCGGGATAGTTTTTTAGCCTGAAGTAATGGTTTTGCCTTAAGCATAGTCATGCCAAAATGCGTAAGCACGGCTTGCTTGGGTTTTATCTTACGAATAATCTTTTCCGCTTCTTTTAAGCTCAGATGATCAATGCCCTGGCGCCTCTCATAAAATACAACCGCAATAATAAGGATATCGGCCTTGTAAAAATCAGCTAATTCCAAGAAATACCTGGTGTCAGTAATTAAACCAAAGCTCCTCTTGCCGATCTTAAACTTTAAGCCATAGGTAAGACAAGGATGGATGTGGCGCATAGAAGTGGTAAAGCTAAAATCCCCCACACGATAAGAATGATTCGCCCGGATGATCTGGATCTTCTCAGGGAAACTTGCTGCATGCCGGAGTATAACTGAGTCTTTTCCCACTGCATCAGCGGGGCAGAAAACGACCCCTCTTTTCTTAAAGCCGCCTTGCGTCATCGCCTCAATCATTACATTTATATCATTGGCATGATCCAAATGCCGGTGAGTCAAAATAATGGCATCAAGCCTTCCGGGGTCAAGCCTTGGCCGGCTTGTGGCGCAGCGCACAATGCTTCCCGGACCGGGATCAATTAAGACATTGGTTGCTCCGCAAGAAACCCACAAGCCTCCTGAGGCTCGTAGCTGCTTAATCATTACAAAACGCGCTCCCGCAGTCCCCAGGAATTTAATATAATTTGTCTTTTCCTGCCTTACTCCAGCCATTTCTTTTTAAGCTCTGCATTAATTGCCTGTATTTTGGAATAAGATATCTTGTTCTCTTCTTGGTCATCAGGCAAAGCCTTATGCTGCCTTAAACTCTTCCCTCCGCAGATAAACTCTTCAACCGCAGAAAAACGCGCCTTTAATAGCCTTGCAGCTACCTGCACAGCCTTATCATCCGAAACTACAATAATATTCCTTGGTTGGCCAGACTCCTCCACCAGCTTCTTTATCAACTCGTCCGCCTCAATCATGCGCGAAAATAAGCAAACCAAGCCCTCTTCTTCAGGCATCCTCTCCCCGCAGGGGGGATACCCATCAAAAACAAGAATAGCCCGGTTCTTCCTGCTTCCGCATAATCTATTTAAGCTGATGAATTCTGCGAGCGAACTTTGGATATTGGGGAATTTTCCTGCGCGAGGCCTAAACTGGGGATGGTTGATTATGTTGTATGCGTCGATGATGTACAGTAAGGACATAAATAACACCTCCTATAGCTCCATAGAATACAATGAAAGAAAAGGATAAAAGCGACATGGCTAAAGCTAATTGCTTTATCACTCCTGCTTTCGCAAAATAAACTACATATAAGCTTTCCCGGAAACCAAGCCCACCCATTGAGATAGGAAGCAACGTAATCGCCCCGATTATAGGCAGGAAGATAAGAAAGTAAATCGGGCTTATATTAATACCTAAGGAGCGGCCGATAAAATACACGCTTACGGGAAAAACTGCCTGTATAATCATAGATAAAACCAGATTGCTGGCAATCATTCTACGATGATCGCGAAAAATATGGATTTCATGGTGCATCTCTCTGATCATCTCTTTTATCCTTCCGGCACCCGGTACAGACAAAAACCTGGTTATTCTAGTATATATAAAACTATTAAATAACAACAAAAGCATAACCACCAGCAGAATTATAATTACGAACATCGAAAGAAAAACAAATTTATCGTTTATAAGTGAGCCGCCAAAAAAAATGGCAAACAAAGCAACAACCACCAGGCCTATATAACCACTTAATCTGTCCAGGAAAACAGTAGCGATAATCTGCTTTGCTTTCTGGGTATGCGCAACAAGGTCTGCTGTCCTGACCAAATCACCCCCTATGGCAGAAGGAAGAAAGATATTAAAGAAAACACCTCCGCAAAAAGAGCTGATTAGCTTCTTAAGGGGAATCTTAATGCCTGTAGCCTTAAGTAACATCTGCCAACGCAAGAAACTAAGGATATGCACAATCGGGAAAATTATAAAGCCCAGAGCTAAAAATAACCTATCTGCACATTTTATATCATTTATTAAAGCATGCAGATCTATCTTATTGAACTTGAACAAAAAAATCAGGAACACTGCGCTAATAACCAGCCTCAATATTAAAGACAGCAGCTTCTTAAGTCTAGCCATTTTTATTTAAGTTCTTTGCCGGTTAGCTTACGATAAGCGTCCAGATATTTCCCGGTTGTCTTAGAAATTATTTCTTCAGGCAGCGCAGGCGCAGGCGGGGTTTTATCCCAATCTAGAGTCTCCAGATAATCTCTCACAAATTGCTTATCAAAACTCGGCTGCGATCTCCCGGGCTGGTAATCCTCAAACGGCCAGAAGCGCGATGAATCCGGGGTAAGTACCTCATCGATAATAATTATCTGGTTATTATAAATTCCGAATTCAAATTTTGTATCTGCAATGATAATCCCCTTTTTCAAAGCATAATCTCTTGCGCGCTGATAAACTTCTATACTTAACCTCTTCAAGGCCCCAGCCGTATCTTTACCAACCAGGCCTTCAACATACTGTTGGCTTACGTTTTCATCATGGCCTACATCCGCCTTAGTCGAGGGGGTAAATATAACCTCTGGAAGCTTATCCGATTCTTTTAAACCTGCAGGTAAGCTTATTCCG
>Ga0233422_10000105_pt1 | contig 46076 bp, 44 predicted proteins | sample Watercolumn_Mata_2_FD_182724 | JGI IMG/M metagenome (GOLD analysis project Ga0233422, IMG submission 182724) | Freshwater microbial communities from Lake Matano, South Sulawesi, Indonesia - Watercolumn_Matano_2014_110_MG | ecosystem: Environmental > Aquatic > Freshwater > Lake | place...
TGAACGTGCTGTTCGGCCGCTACAAGATGGTGCCCGCAGAAGTCAAGGGCGTGGCCTACGGCCTCTACGGCAAGACGCCCGCGCCCATGGACAAAAAGGTCCAGCAGATCATTTTGAAGGGCTACGAGCGGGGCGAGACTCCCACCACCAAGCGGCCCGGGGAAATCCTGGAGCCCGAATGGGACAAGGCCGTGGCCGAGACCAAGGGGCTGGCCAAAAACGACGGCGATGTGCTCATCTATGCGCTTTATCCCACCACCGGCGCCCGTTTCCTCAAGTGGAAGTACGGCCTCGAAGAGGTGCCCGCGGAGGTCAAGGCCAAGACCCTGGAGCAAATCAAGCTGGAAGACGACGTTTATACCACCATCAAGGCCAAGAAGCTCTTCGCCAAGGTGAAGGAATATATCGACAGTTTGGAAAAACCGCTCCCCGAGAAAGGCCCGGGCCTGCGCACCTTCAACGTCTTCGTGGAAGGCCAGTACTATGAGGTGGAGGTGGAATGCACTTCCGGCGCGCCGGTGATCACCGGGATCACCCCGGGGATGATGGCTGCTCCTGGTGGCGCAGGCTTCCAGCCTGCGGCCGCTGCGGCTCCCAAGCCCGCCGCCGCGCCCGCCGCGGCTCCCAAAGTAGCGGCCGCGCCTGCGGAAGCGGCCCTGGCCACCGGCGATGTGCCGCTCAGAGCCCCCATGCCCGGGATGATCATCAGCTACAGCGTCAAGGTGGGCGACAAGGTGAACACCGGCGACCTGGTCTGCATCCTGGAAGCCATGAAGATGCAAAACAGCCTCCCCGCGCCCGCGTCCGGCACCGTGAAAGCCATCAACTTCGAACCCGGCGCCAGCGTCGCCAAAGACGCCATCATCCTGGTCATCGGGAAGTAGAATAATCGGCAGGGAAAGGACTGTAGGGGCGGGTTTACAACCCGCCCCTGCGTTCTTAATTTGCTAAACAGAAAGCAAGGCTCCGCTTAAGGAGGCAGTCATGGTCAAGGTATTGTTGGAGCGGGAAATCAAAGGTGCGCATGTGGGCGAGATTATTCGCCTCATGCGGCAGTTGAGGGTTTTGGCCACGCAACAGTCGGGATACATCTCCGGCGAAACCCTGCACGATGTGAATAATCCCAATTATTACCTGGTGATCAGCACCTGGGAGAGCCTGGAACATTGGCAGAATTGGTTTAAAAATCCGGAACGCCAAAAGTTGCAAGAGAAGATCGACAGTCTCATGGGATCACCGACGCGCATCCGGGCCTTTACCTATTAACAACTTGGATTCCCAAGGCATTTTGCCGCCGGCGGCAAGACGCTCCCTGGCCTCGATCGACATATTTATCTGTTCCTGTCAGTTCAAGTCTTCATTTCGATTGGGTTTCCAGTTTGACATACACATGTTATGTTAACAAAATGGCCTTGGGGACCTGCCCGAACCCCTGGCAGGGGTTCATTTCCGGGGCGCAAATTCCCCAAAAAACCGCATAAGAAGGGGGAAGGAAATGATCTGGGTGGCCCGGGTCTTCAGCACTTCCGTCGGCAAGAAGCAGCTGATGGCCGTCACCGGCATACTGTTTCTGTTGTTCCTGACAACCCACCTTTTAGGCAACCTGAGCATTTATGGAGGCATCCAAGCCTTCAACGCTTATGCCGAGCATCTCCATGCCCTGGGCAAGCTCCTGGTAGTGGCGGAGGTGGGATTGGTCGTCGCTTTAATAATTCACGTCACACTGGCCGTCATTCTTTTTTTTGAGAACCGCAAGGCCAGGCCCGTCAAGTACGCGGTGGACAAAAGCGGCGGCGGGGGCCGCACCCTCAGTTCTCAGACCATGCCGTACACCGGTTTGCTGATCCTGCTCTTCGTGGGGGTCCATCTGGCCAACCTTTCCCACCATATCGTGGATCAGACGCACCGGACCATCTTTCAAGTCGCTTCCGAGGTCTTTGCCAACAAGGGATACCTGGTATTTTACCTGTTCTCCATGGTGGTGGTGGGTCTGCACGTGCGGCACGGCCTCTGGAGCGCGTTTCAGACCATCGGGGCCAATCATCCCAAGTACATGCCTTTCATCGAATGGTTGAGCATCGTTTTTGCCGTTATCGTCGCGGTGGGCTTCGGCTCTCTGCCCCTGGCCATCCTGGCGTTGAAATAGGGAGGTCCTTCCATGCAATTAGACAGCAAAATTCCGGGCGGACCGCTGGAAATCAAGTGGGACAGGCACCGTTTCGACCTGAAGCTGGTCAACCCGGCGAATAAAAGAAAGTTTGAAATCATCGTAGTAGGCACCGGCCTGGCCGGAGGTTCGGCCTCCGCGGCCCTGGCGGAGTTGGGATACAACGTCAAGACTTTTTGTATCCAGGACAGTCCCCGGCGAGCCCACAGCATCGCGGCCCAGGGCGGCATCAACGCGGCCAAGAACTATCCCAATGACGGGGACAGCATTTGGCGGCTTTTTTACGACACCATTAAGGGCGGCGATTTCCGGGCCCGGGAAGGCAACGTCTACCGGCTGGCCCAGGTGAGCAACAACATCATCGACCATTGCGTGGCCACGGGCCTGCCCTTTGCCCGGGAATACGGGGGGCTGTTGGCCAATCGTTCCTTCGGCGGCGCGCAGGTCTCCCGGACTTTCTACGCCCGGGGGCAGACCGGCCAGCAGCTTTTGCTCTGCTGCTACCAGGGGATGATGCGCCAGATTGCCGCGGGCCAGATCACCATGTTCCCCCGCCGGGAGATGTTGGAGTTGGTGGTGGGGGACGGCGTGGCCCGGGGCATCGTGGTCAGAAACCTCATTACCGGGGAAATCGAACGCCACGCGGCCCACGCGGTGGTCCTGGCCACCGGCGGCTACGGCAACGTCTTTTACCTGTCCACCAACGGCACGGGAGGCAACGTCAGCGCGGCTTGGAAGGCCTACAAGAAAGGCGCGGGGTTCGCCAATCCCTGCTATACCCAGATTCACCCCACCTGCATTCCGGTGCACGGCGATTATCAGTCCAAGCTGACCCTGATGAGCGAGAGCCTGCGGAACGACGGCCGGGTCTGGGTCCCCAAGCAGCAGGGAGACACGCGGCCGCCCCACGAAATACCCGAATCCGAGCGGGATTACTATCTGGAGCGCATTTACCCCAGCTTCGGGAACCTGGCCCCCCGGGACATCGCCTCCCGGGCCGCCAAGCTGATGTGTGACCAGGGCAAGGGCGTGGGCTCCACGGGTTTGGCGGTTTATCTGGATTTTAGCGACGCCATCAAGCGCCTGGGCCGCAAGGTCATCGAAGAGCGCTACGGTAACCTCTTCCAGATGTACCACAAGATTACCGATCAGGACCCTTACGAGGTCCCCATGATGATCTTCCCCGCGTCCCACTATACCATGGGCGGCCTGTGGGTGGACTACAACCTGATGAGCACCATTCCCGGCTTGTTTGTCTTGGGGGAGTCCAACTTTTCGGACCACGGCGCCAACCGCCTGGGGGCCAGCGCCCTGATGCAGGGCCTGGCGGACGGCTATTTCATCATTCCCTACACCATGGGCGGCTACCTGGGAGGCACGCGCCTGAACGAAGTGAACACTTCCCATCCGGCCTTCGCGGAAGCCGAGGCCGCGGCTAAAGCCAGGACGGAAAAGCTTCTCGCCATCAAGGGCAACCGCACCGCGGCCAGCTTCCACCGGGACCTGGGCCATATTATGTGGGAAAAATGCGGCATGGGCCGCAACGATGAGGGCATGAACCAGGCCCTGAAGCTCATCGCCGATCTTAAGGGGGAATTCTGGCAGGACCTGTTGATCCCCGGAACGGATAAGAACTTCAACCAGAGCCTGGAGCGGGCCGGCCGGGTGGCCGATTTCCTGGAATTCGCGGAACTTTTGGTAACCGACGCCCTGGCCCGGAGAGAATCCTGCGGCGGGCACTTCAACGAGGCATTTCAGACGGAAGACCATGAGCCCATGAGGGACGACGAGAACATGTGCCACGTGGCGGTGTGGGAATACGCTGGAGAGGGCAAGGCCCCAATTTTTAACAAAGAGCCCCTGGTCTTCGAGAACGTCAAGTTGGCGGTGAGGAGTTACAAATGAGCGGTAAAAACATCAACCTTACTCTCAAAATCTGGCGGCAGATCGGCCCCGACGCGCCGGGAACTTGGGAAATTTTCCAGGCCAAAGATATCTCGACGGAAGCCTCTTTTCTGGAGATGCTGGACATCGTCAATGATCAGCTGGCGGTGTCGGGCAAGGAACCCATTGCCTTCGACCATGACTGCCGGGAGGGTATCTGCGGCATGTGCGGCTGCGCGGTGAACGGCCGCCCCCACGGGCCGGACCGGGAAACCACTCTGTGCCAGCTCCATATGCGGCGTTTTAAGGACGGCGACACCCTGGTAATCGAGCCCTACCGGGCCCGGGCCTTTCCGGTGATCAAGGACCTGGTGGTGGACCGCAGCGCCTATGATAAGGTGACCCAGGCCGGGGGCTTCATCTCCGTAAACACCGGCCAGGCCCAAGACGCCAACGCCCTGCCCGTGCCCCGGGACGACGCGGAAAAGGCCATGGACGCGGCCGCGTGCATCGGCTGCGGCGCGTGCGTGGCGGCCTGCCCCAACGCCTCGGCCATGCTGTTTGTCAGCGCCAAGATTTCCCACCTGGCGCTGTTGCCCCAGGGCCGCACGGAAGCCGCGCGGCGGGCCCTGTCCATGGTGGCCCAGATGGACGCCCAAGGCTTCGGCAACTGCACCAACCACAAAGAGTGCGAAGTGGAGTGTCCCAAGGGCATTACCATCAGGAATATCGCCCGCTTGAACCGGGAATTTATCAAGGCCTCTTTGGCCTCCAACGAGGAGATCCCGGCTCTTGCCGGCAAGGAGTAAGCATTTGCAGAAGGGGCTGAAGACTGCCGCCTACGAGACGCCTGTTAACCAGCCTTCAGCCCCCTTTCAGACCACTTCCAACACATGCCATTTTTCTGGGCCCCCGTCGCCCAGCCAACATATAGCTCCGGCCCCGGCCATTTCCGGATTTTTTACATTTGGTAAAATAAACATCTAGAAGATTTAGGGATCAGGAGTAGTTTTAGCGATGGACAATTTATCTAGAAAAAAAGACCCGCCTCCCCATCAACAGTTAGAAGTGCGCCAGTTAATCCAGGACCTGGAGGTCCTGAAGAGCGAGCGCAAGCGCGCCGACGAAGCGGTGCAGCAGGCTTACGGCGAGCTGGAACAGCGCATCGAGGAGCGCACTGCGGAGTTGATTACCGCCAACCTGCTTTTGACCCAGGAGATCGAGGAACGCAAGCGCGCCGAAGAAGAGCTGAAAAGGACCAAGGAATATTTAGAAAATGTCATCAACAACTCGGTGGACGCCATCGGCATCGTCGACCAGCGCGGCCGCTTTCTCCTCTGGAACCGACGGGCCGAGGCCATCTACGGTTACCATTTCAATGAACTGGCGGGCAAGACTGCGTTCGAACTTTACGCCGATCCCGAAGAATTGAACAAGATGCTGGCGAAACTCCGCAAAGAAGGAGTGGTGCGGGAATATGAAATAGGCATGAGAAAAAAAGACGGGGCCATTGTCCCCATGGATATTTCCATCAGCCTGTTGAAGGACGACAAGGGCCGCACCATCGGCAGCGTCTGCGTGGCCCGGGACCTTTCCGGACGCAAAAAGGCGGAGATGGAGCTCAAGCGCGCCCAGGAAGAACTGAGCCGCTACTCCAAGGACCTGGAACGCCAGGTTAAGCAACGGACCCGGGAGATCACCGGCATCCTCAGGTACACCCCGGCCGTGGTTTATATCAAAGATAGAAACGGCTGTTACCGGCTGGTCAATTCCCGCTTCGAGGAATTGTTCCGGATTAAAAATGAGGAGATTCAGGGAAAAACCGACTACGATATCTTTCCCAAAGAAGTGGCCGACCAGTTCCGCGCCAGCGATCTTCAGGTCCTGGTGGAAGGCCGTCCCCGCCAGGTTGAGGAGTCCATCCCCCAGGAAGATGGTATCCATACCTATTTATTGGTAAAATTTCCCGTTTATGATGATCAGGGCGCGGCCAGCGGCCTTTGCGGCATCGCCACCGACATCACCGAGCTGAAAAAGGCCCAGGATCAATTGCGCCGCCTTTCCGGCAGCATCATGGCCCGCCAAGAAAAAGAGCGCACCGCCATTGCCCGGGAGCTCCACGATGAGCTAGGGCAGGTCCTCACCGCGCTGCGCATGGACGCGGTCTGGCTGGCGGAGCACCTGAAGGGCAAAGATAGTAAAGCCGGGGAGCGGGCCCTAAAGATGCGCGAACTAATCGACACCACTATCGATGAGGTGCGGGGCCTGGCCACCCGGCTGCGTCCGGGGGTCCTGGATCACCTGGGGCTTATCGACGCCCTGGAATGGTACGCCGCGGAATTCCGGAAGCGTACCGGCATTTCCTGTATTTTTAAGCCCTGCAACGTCACCAGGGTCGACAATTTTGTGGCCACCGCGGCCTACCGCATCGCCCAGGAAGCCCTGACCAACGTGGCCCGGCACTCCTTTGCCACCCAAGCGCACATCACCTTGAAAGAAGCCAAAGGCTTGCTGACCCTGGAAGTGGTGGACAACGGCCATGGCTTTAATACTAGAAAGATCGAGGATTCGGAGTGCCTGGGCCTGGCGGGCATGCGGGAGCGGGCCGCACTTATCGGCGGAACTTTAGAGATTCATTCCAAGCCCAGCAAAGGGACCCGGGTCTGTTTCAAATTGCCTCTTCAGGCCAGAAGGTGAGTCGGGCCATGATCAAAATTTTATTGGCGGACGACCACAGCATCGTCCGGGCGGGCTTAAGACGCATCATTGAAGACTCAGGCGACATCGAAGTTATCGCCGAAGCCGCGGACGGCCATGAAGCCGTGCAAAAAGCCCATGAGACCCAGCCGGACGTGGCGGTCATCGACATCTCCATGCCCGTCATGGACGGCCTGGAGGTCGTCAGCCAACTGCACCATTATTATCCTAAGATGCCCATCCTTATCCTCACTATGCACGAGGAAGAGCAGTACGTCTTCCGGGCCATCAGCGCCGGAGCCAAGGGCTACATCACCAAGCGCTCCGCGCCGGAGCAGATGGTGAACGCCATCCGCAAGGTGCACGCGGGGGGGCGCTATCTCAGCGATTCTGCGGCCGAGTCCCTGGCCCACCGCCTGGCCAGCGGCGCCCAGGACCGCTCGCCCCTGGACGCCCTATCCAACCGGGAGATTCAGGTGCTGCGCCACCTGGCTTTGGGGAAAACCACCCGGGAAATCGCCGAGGCTTATAATATCAGCATCAAGACCGTGGACACCTACCGCTTCCGCCTGCTGAAAAAACTCAATCTTAGGAACAACGCCGAATTATCCCGCTTCGCTATCCAGAACCGGCTGGTGGAGTTCTGACCTGCGAGTTCCGAGTTCCTGGTTCCGAGTTCCGAGTTAAAAGATGATCAGAGGTCCATGGGAAAGTAAGGGCTTATTGATTCCAAAGCCATGTGCCGACCTTCGACCTACTCGTAACTATAAATAACCCGATGAAGACTCCAGCAGCTTGGAACACGGAACTCGGAACTATTTCTTGTAAGAGAATTTTTGACGTAAGAATCAGAAATTATCCGATTTTTCCTCAATGCCTTTCCTGTTATTTATAATAAAGGTCGAGCCTCCTTCAACGTTTCAGCGAGAAAGAGTGGGGGAGGAAGGCAAGGAACCTGCCCCCTTGCCCCCTTCCCCACGGCCTGCCAGCCGCTTTTCTGGCCAATAAACTGAAATAACACCGGAAATAATTTGGATGGAAATCGCGGGAATGATAGAATTCCGGCGATGGCCGCCGATAACCACCCCACCGAAAAAAAAGATTTGCGCCGCACCCTCGCCCTGGCCATAGGCGCCCTGGGCGTAGTCTATGGCGACATCGGCACCAGCCCGTTGTACGCCGTCAAAGAATGTTTCCACGGCACCCATGCCATCGCCCTGACCCATGCCAATCTCCTGGGCGTCATGTCCCTCATCTTCTGGTCTTTGACCATGGTGGTCATGATCAAATACGTGGTCTTCATCATCAAGGCCGACAACGAGGGGGAAGGCGGCATTTACGCCCTGGCCGCCCTCTTTCTGGGAAAAGGGGCCAAGCAGGTTTCCGAAAGAACAGTAAAACGTCTTGTCCTGTTGGGGATCTTCGGGGCCGCGCTGCTTTATGGCGACGGCGTCATCACCCCGGTCATTTCTGTGCTCTCCGCGGTGGAAGGCCTCAACGTGGCCACCAGCGCCGCGGAGCCCTTCGTGCTGCCCCTTTCCTGTGGCGTCCTGTTTGGCCTTTTCCTCTTCCAGAGTCAGGGCACCGAGCGCATCGGCAAGGTCTTCGGGCCCATCATGTTGTTTTGGTTCACCTCCATCGCCGCCCTGGGCCTGGCCCAAGTGCTGAGGAGACCGGAGATTCTGTGGGCCTTGGATCCCCGCTACGCAGTGTCCTTCTTTGCGGTCAACCGCGTGCATGGCATTGTGGTCCTGGGAGCAGTGGTGCTCTGCATCACCGGAGGCGAGGCCCTTTACGCCGACCTGGGGCATTTCGGCCGGGGCCCCATCCGGATGTCCTGGATTGCCCTGGTCTTTCCCGCACTTTTGCTCAATTATTTCGGCCAAACCGCCCTGCTCCTGGAAAACCCCCAGGCCACGGCCCACCCCTTCTATGAACTGGTGCCCCGGACTCTTCTCTATCCCATGGTGGCCCTGGCCACTACGGCTACGGTCATCGCTTCCCAGGCCATGATCTCCGGGGTCTACTCCCTTACTCAGCAGGCCATCCAGATCGGCTATTGCCCCCGGCTCAAGATCGTGCACACCTCCGGGGAAACCAAGGGCCAGATTTACATGCCCTGGGTGAACACGATAATGATGCTCGGTTGCCTGGGGCTGGCCCTGGCCTTCAAGGAATCCAGCCGCCTGGCCGCGGCCTATGGTATTGCGGTAACCGGCACCATGGCCATTACCTCCCTCATTTACTACTACGTCACCCGCTATAACTGGGGCTGGCCTTTCTGGAAGGCCGCTTTGCCCGCGGCTGTCTTTCTCTTCTTCGATATCTCCTATTTCGGCGCCAATCTCCTGAAGTTTGTGGACGGGGGCTGGTTTGCGGTGAGCGTAGCGGTGATTTTGACCGTGGTCATGGTCACCTGGCGGGATGGCCGGGCCTTGCTGGGCAAGCGCGTCGAAGACGCCCGGTTGCCCATCGAGATCATCTTAAAGGACATCCAAAAATACAAACTGGTGCGCACTCCGGGAACCGGCGCGTTTCTATCCGTCTCCCCCGTGGGCACCCCCATCACCCTGCTGCATCTCCTGAAACACACCGAATCCCTGCCCCAGAAGGTGGTCCTGATGTCCATCGTTTCCGCCAACACTCCTTATGTGGACCGGGAAGAACGGGTGGCCATCACCGATCTGGGCCAGGGTTTCCACCGGGTGATAGCTACTTACGGCTTCATGGAAACCCCCAACGTTCCGGAAATCCTGGATATCGCCGCGGAAAAGGGGTTGGACATGGACATCTTTTCCACCACCTTCTATGTGAACCGGGAAACTCTGCTGAGTTCCGGGACGGCGGAGATGGCCCTCTGGCGCAAGGAATTGTTCGCGTTCCTCTCCCGGAATGCGTGGAACGTCACCACCTTCTTCGGCATTCCCCCCAACCGGGTGGTGGAGCTGGGCAGTCAGGTGGAGCTCTAAAGAGAAGATACTTCGGTGCGCACCTTCCGCCAAAAAATCTTCATCGGTTTCGGGGCATCCCTGGTTTTAATGGTGCTGATCCTGGCCTGGGCCATGTTCATGATCCTCAGGCTGGGTAAAGCTTCCGAGTCCATTTTGCGGGAGAACTACCGGTCCATCCAGGCCGCGGAGCACATGATCGACGCCATTGAACGGCAAGATTCCGCGGTCCTCCTGTTTTTATTGGGATATCGGGAACAGGGCCTTAAAGAGTTCAGGGAAAATGAGACCGCGTTCCTCCAGTGGCTGGGCCGGGCCCGGGATAATATCACCATCCCAGGCGAAAAAGAAATCGTCGACTCCATTGAGCAAAATTACACCAAATATTTGGGAGAAGTAGGCAATCTCCACCTTAAGGGCATGTCCGACCAACCGGGCGCGGTCAATCTCTACCACGAATCGATATTGCCTCTATTCAGATCCACCAGGGATACCTGCGTCAACCTGCGGGAGATCAACCACGAAACCATGTACGCCGCCAGCAACCACGCCGGCCGGTTGTCCCTCCAGGCGGTGCTTTCCATGGCGGTGATCGGGTCACTGTCGGTGATTATCGGCGTGATTTTCAGCCTGTTCCTCTCCCGGCTCATTTCCCGGCCGGTGACCGAACTCAAAAAAGCCGCCCTGCAGATCGCAGAAGGCAATTATGAGGTGCAGGTGCCCGCGGGCGGCTCCGCGGAATTGGCCTTGCTCGCCGAGCAGTTCAATCAAATGGCGGAGAAACTGCGAAAATACCACGAAATGAACATCGGCAAGATCATCGCTGAGAAACTTAAAAGCGAAGCTGTGATTCAAAGCGTCGATGACGGCATTATGGTGGTGGATGAGCATCTGGTGATCAATAATATCAATCCCAGAGCTGCGCTGATCTTCGGGGTGCATAAGGATAGTTTGCTGGGCAAGCATTTCTTTGAGGCGGTGCGGGATGAACGCCTTTTTCACCTGCTCAAGCAAGCGGTGGAATCCGGTGAGGCCCCGCATCTCAAGGAAGGAGAGGATATCTTCACCATCACTTCCGAAGGGGGCGCCCAGCATTACCAGTTCTCCATCATGCCCATGCGTTCGCCGGCCCAGGCCATTCAAGGAGTGGTCTTGCTGCTGCGCGACATCACCCGGTTGCGAGAGCTGGACCGCTTGAAAAGTGAATTTGTCCTCACCGCGTCCCACGAGCTGCGCACCCCTCTCACCAGTGTCAGCATGGCCGTGGATCTGCTCCAGGAGTCAGCCGCGGCCAAACTGACCGACAAGGAAAGGGAGTTGTTGGCGGCCTGTCATGAGGACGTGCAGCGCCTCCGGGCCCTGGTCAACGATCTGCTGGACCTCTCCAAGATTGAGGCCGGCAAGCTGGAGCTGGCCTTTGAACGGGTGCAGCCTGCCTTCCTCTTTGACCAGGCCCTGGCAGTGGTAAGACCGCAAACGGAGGCCAAAAACCTGGAACTCAAACTCGCAGCTCCCACAGACTTGCCCGCGGTGAAGGCCGATCCCAACAAGATCGTCTGGGTGATTGTCAACCTCTTGGCCAATGCGGTGCGTCATACCCCCGAAGGAGGACATATCCTGGTTAAAGGCGAACGGGTCGGGGGCCAGGTGCATATCTCCGTGACCGACGACGGCGAAGGCGTGCCCTACGACATCCAATCCCGTATCTTCGACAAGTTCGTGCAAGTGAAACGGGATGGCGCGGCTGGAGGCAGCGGCCTAGGGCTGGCCATCTGCAAGGAAGTGGTGCGGGCCCACCGGGGCACCATCTGGCTGGAATCGGAACCGGGCCACGGCAGCACCTTTACGTTCACCATTCCCACCGCCGATTGAGCCGGCGAGGAGCTGCGAATGAAATCCAGACCGATACTGATCGTTGATGATGAAAAAAATATTCGCCTGGCACTAAGCATGTCCCTGGAACAGCTGGAAGTCCCGGTGGAGACTGCGGCCAGCGGCGAGGAGGCCCTGGAAAAGCTGGCCCAGGGCGACTATGAGTTGATGCTCCTGGACCTGCGCATGCCCGGCCTCGACGGCATGGAAGTGCTGCGCCGGGTGTCCCAGGAACTGCCGGCACTCAAGGTCATCATCATCACTGCCTACGGCTCCATTGACCTGGCCGTGGAAGCCATGAAGCTGGGCGCGGTGGACTTCCTGCAGAAGCCTTTTGATGCCAACCAGGTCCGGGAGATGGCGCGCCGCATCCTGGAAAAAGAAAGGGAGGCCCACGGCTATTGGGATTATGTGGCCTTGGCCAAACAACGGATACAGGAAGGTTACTTTGAGGTTGCCGGAGTCTATGCCCAAAAGGCCGTGTTCCTCGACCCTAACCGGCCGGAGGCCCTGAACCTTTTAGGGGGAATCGCCGAGTCCACGGGCAACAGACGGGAAGCCGAGGAATATTATCGGGCCGCCCTGGCCCGTTATCCCCATTATACCGCGGCTAAACTCAATCTGGAGCGGCTGACAGGCGGCTCTTATACCCTGGAAGGCATTGTTTGGGATTAGCCGCGGAGGGGCGAACCTTATGTTCGCCCGCCATGCAAGCGCCAGGTAAAAGCGAACACAAGGTTCGCCCTGCCTTTATCACTTCCCCAACGTCTTTTTGATCAGATTCAGCCAGTCCTGGAGGGCAAGGTCCGCGGCAAACTCGTCTTCTTCCAGATGCGGGGCGCAGGCCTCGTCCACAGCCATTTCTGCGGTGACCAGGTACACAGGCCAGCCCGGCGCGCCGGGAGGTACGTGGTAATGAGGATTCAAGCGGTAAATGGCAAAGCTGTGGGCGTCACAGCGAACTAAATATTCCTGGCCCCGGTGAGTGAGGGTTAAGGGCCGGTCAAAGAGGTCCCATTCCCGAAACAGGTCTTGCAACCGGGCCAGCAGTTCTGAAGGGTTAGTATCCTGGGAGAGGCTGGTAGGGGTCATTCTGTAACCTGAATCCCGAGTGGCTTCTTTTAAGTCCCCCTTTTCTAAAGGGGGATTTAGGGGGATTTTCAAGCGCTTATACTGACCACTGATCACTGGCCACTGACCACCAAAGCCCGACTATTCTAAGGGGGGAGCCGGTCCAAAGTTCTCCGCGTACCTCTCCCAGAAATCCGCCAATTCCAGTTGGTGTTCCTGGGTGCCTTGCTGCTCCACGGAGAAGCTGGCCAGGACCGCGCCCATACGCGCGGCGATGGTCCACGGGTGCCTTAGAATCAGCCCCTTGATGAGCCCGGCCCGATAAGCGTCCCCCGCGCCGGTGGGGTCCGCCACCGTCATCGCCGGGACCGCGGGGATGGTTTCTTCGCCGCTTTTGGTCAAAATCACCGAACCCTGGTCTCCCTTGGTGGTCACCAGGGTTCCCGTTAATGCCAAAATGCCCGTCTCATCCAGGCCCGTTTTTTTCCGGAACATTTCCAACTCGTAATCATTAACGATCAAAGCCAGGGCGCCTGCGGCCATCTCCTTCAAATCCGGGCCTTCCCAAGCCGGGATGGATTGGCCGGGGTCGAAGATATAGGGAGCGCCTTGGGCCTTGTAAGCCCGGCTGTAGGCCAGCATGTCCTCCAGGTTCCCCGGCGCGATAATGGCCAGGCTCTCCTGGGGATTGATGCCGTCAAAGCGGTATTCCGAAGGAAACTTCATGGCCCCGGGATTGAAGCCGGTGATCTGGTTGTCCGCTTTATCCGTGGTGATATACGCGCCCGCGGTGAATTCATGGGGGATGGGCTTGATGCCGTTCAGGGGCAGCCCCAACTGGATGAGCCAGTCTTCATAAGGTTGAAAATCCTTGCCACCGGTGGCCAGAATCACAGGCGTTTCCCCCAGCAGGGCCAGATTGTAGGCGATATTGCCCGCGGTGCCCCCGAAACGTTCGATCAAGCCGTTAACCATGAAACAGACGTTCAGGATATGAATTTTTTCCGGCAGGATATGGTCCTGAAACCGCCCGGGAAAATCCATGATGCGGTCGTAGGCTAGTGACCCGGATACGAAGATGTGCATTCAATGCCTCCGGTTATTTGAAAGGTAAGTCATGGTAAGTAATCAGTAATCAGTGATCAGTAAAATTTTTCTTCTCTACTGATTACTGATCACTTTTTCACCCCTTGGGCCCGCCAACTACTCCCTCAAAATATTCCTTCGCCTCTCCCACGGTATACAGCGAGCCGCTGACCACGATGCGGTCCTGGGGTCCGGCCAAATCCTGGGCCCGGCGGATAGCTGCGGCCACCTGGGGAACTTTGATGATTTCCAGATTATAGCTCCGGGCCCGGGCTGCCAGGTCTTCCACTGCCGCGGCCCGGAAGTATTGGGGCCGGGTGAAGACCGCGGTCTGGGCCAGAGGCAGCAGCCGGGCCAGGATGGTGTCCATGTCTTTGTCGGCCATGATCCCCAGGACCAGGATGAGGCGGCCGTTGTGGCTGGTCTGCTTCAGAGTCTCGGCCAGAATCCGGGCCGCGGCCGGGTTATGCGCCCCGTCCAGGAGCACCCGGGGGTCCTGGGTCACCACTTCCAGGCGTCCAGGCCACCGGGTCAGTAACAGACCCTCCCGGACCGCGCCCTCCGGGACTTCCAGTCCCGCGCGGTTCAGGAGTTCCACTGCAGCCAGGGCCAGCGCGGCGTTGCCGTATTGGTGGCGGCCCACCAGGTTCAAGGCGAGGTCATGGTATTCTTGGGAAAGCCCCTGATAATCGAACCGTCCCTCGCCCTTACCCCGGGCCTTAAAGTCCCGGCCCCGGAGGTACATGGGGGTCCTAAGCTCCCGGCAGCGGTGGGCGAACAGGTCCAGCACCCCTTTTTGCCAGGCCCCGGTGACCAGGGGCGCGCCGGGCTTGATGACCCCGGCCTTCTCCGCGGCGATGGTTTTCAGCCCCTCCCCCAGGTGTTCCTGGTGGTCCAGGGAGATGTTGGTGATCACCGCGGCCAGGGGCTGGACGATATTGGTGGCATCCAGCCTGCCGCCCATGCCCGTCTCCAGGATGATGGGCCGGGCTTTCTCCTGGTGAAAATAAAGAAAAGCCATGGCCGTGGCGAACTCAAAAAAAGTGGAGGGTTCGGCGTCATCCACCGCGGCCCGCACCTGGTTGATCAGGTCCAGCAGCCGGGCCTCGGAAATCTCCTGATCCCCCAGGCGGTAGCGCTCTTTAAAATAGACCAGGTGGGGAGAGGTGTATAAACCCACCGGGTATCCGGCCCTGGTGAGTATGGCGGAGAGCATGGCCGCGACCGAGCCTTTGCCGTTGGTGCCGGCAATATGCAGATACTGCCCTTCCTGATACGGCAAATCGAGGCGCGCCAGGAGATTGAGGGTGGAAGATAGCCCGAACTTGATGCCGAATTTCTGTAAATCAAAGACCCAGGCCGTGGCCCGGGTCAGGTCGGTAAAGGCCGCCATCAAGCGCTCCGGTTATTACTCTTTATCTTTAAATTCCTTATATTCATGGCTCAAAACCTTCTCTCCATCGGGAGTGAAACGGATGATTAAAGTGCTGTGTAAAATCTTCCCTTCGGTCTTGAGGGGAGCTTTTTTGATCTGCTTGTTTTCATCGATGACCATCAGCTGGTCCGATTGCGGATTGATCTCCCGCTTTGTGTGTCTATAAGGCATGGCAGGCGCATCCTTGAAGCTCTTGTAGGTGAAGACCAGGCCGTCGGGAGTCCGCTGGGTTTCCTGGGGATCGCCGAACAAGAGCAGAATTTCGTGCTTGGTGGTCTTGCCGTTCTGGATGCGTTCCACATAGTTGGGGTTGATGGTCTTGCCGGTCATGCTCTGCCAGCCCCCCAAAATCAAAGGAAGCAGCAGCAGTCCCAAAAGAGCGGTCCCGCGGCGCCGCAGGAGATTATTAAGGCAAGCGCTTTTTTCCAGCATTTTCCGTCCTCCTATCCGTCCTGGGGGAAAGAGGATGAAACCCCCAGGCCCTCTTTACTTCTTAAACCTAACTCAGCAATACGGCAATAATGCCGCTCAAAAAAATGGCGTCAAAAGTGCCGGCCCCGCCGATAGAGGCCACCGGGGCCCCCAACTTGCCGATCTCTTTTAGTTTGAGAATATCCGCGCCCACCAGAATACCCATGGTCCCGGCGATATAGGCGGTGGGAGCGCGCAATTCCGGAGGGCAGAAGAGATAAGCCCCCAAAGCCGCCACCACCGGGGGAATCAGTCCCGGCAAAGCTATGCCCAAACCCCGCACCGGCCGGGCCAGGCGGTTGGCCACCAGGGTCACCAATCCCACCACCAGGGGCACCCCCAGGGTCAATTGCATGTGGGTCAGTAAATATAAAGAGAGGAGCGCGGGGATAATGGCTCCCCCCACGTTGACGGCCAGCACCGTTTTATGGGTGCGGAGCACCGGGGCCCGGTAGCGCATGCCGAAGAAAGACACCAGCTGGTCTTGCACCAGATTTTGGCTTTCCATCTCACGGATGGGGATGTTGATCATGCTGCCCACCAGGGTGAGGATCAGCAGCCAAAACATGGCGGTGGGGGGCAGCCCCAGCTTGAGAAAGGCCGACCCCATCATCCCCACCATCAAGAAAGGCAGCAGAACCAGGGCAATCACGAAGAAGAAGAGCATCAGCAAAAAAATCAGGGGTGGAAAAAACATGGTCTCCCTCGCTTAATAATCCAGGCCGTAGGCGCGGATTTTCAGGTCCAGTTCTTCCTGGGAAATCCCCAGAATATCCCGGGCCTGAATGCGGTCACCGGACACTTTTTGCAGCGTCCGGCTGATCAGTTCTTTCTCCAGGTCTGGCCAGGCCAGCGCCGCTTCTTCCTCGCCACCGGGCCGGAAGGCATATTTTTGCAGGGCCGGAGGCAATTCCCGAAGCGTGAGGATATCCGTGGGACAGAGAATCACCCCCCGCTCCAGGACGTTCTCCAGTTCCCGGATATTTCCGGGCCATTCGTAACACTGGAAAGAGTGTATCACTTCCGGAGCCAGGGCCTTGATTACTTTTTGGTGCTTTTCGCCGTAGCGCGCCAGGAAGTGGCCAGCCAACACCGGCAAATCCTCCCGCCTGTCCCGCAAACGCGGCAGGATGATGGGAAAGACGTTCAGGCGGTAAAACAGGTCTTCCCGAAAGCGCCCGGAGCGCGCCTCTTTTTCCAGGTCCCGGTTGGTGGCGGCGATGATACGCACGTCCACTTTAAGGGTGCGGTTGCTGCCCAGAGGTTCGAATTCCCGGGTCTGGAGGACCCGAAGAATCTTGGCCTGGGTCGCCAGGCTGAGTTCCCCCACTTCGTCCAGGAACAAGGCGCCCCGGTCGGCAGTTTGGAACCGCCCTTCCCTCCGGCCCGCGGCCCCGGTGAAGGCTCCTTTTTCATGCCCGAAGAGTTCGCTCTCCAGCAAGGGCTCCGGCAGGGCCGCGCAATTGACCACCACCAGGGGCCGGTCACGCCGGGGGCTGTTGGCGTGGATGGCCCGGGCTGCCAATTCTTTGCCGGTCCCGGTCTCTCCCAGCAGCAAGACCGTGGTATCCGCGGGGGCCACCAGTTCCAGGAGGCGCAGGGCCTCCCGAAAACTGGAGGAAACGCCCATAACTCCGGGAAATTCAAAAGCCAATTGATCCCCCGGCCCGTCGCCTTAAAGCATGCGCCACCCCATGGCAGCGGCAGGCGGTGGCCACCAAGATCTTCTCCTCCCGGCCGGTCAACTCCCGGGCCAAAGCCAGGAGCCGCTCCGGGGCATAGCCCCCCACCCCCGGGGCCAACTGGCGGCTGGCGATGACCGCGATGAAATAATCCGGCACGTGCAGCGCGGCCAACTCCTCGTATAAAGAAGTCTCCCGGTCCTCCCCGGTAACCGGGCAGACTTTGGGCTCGGCGCAATCGTCCGGACAGGAATGGAGGGCCCGGCTAAGATAGAGCTCACCCTCCCGGCCCCGTACGGCCACCTGCGTCAGCCCGGCCAACTCCGGGGGAGTCGCCACTACCTCCCAGTCCGGGCCTGCCAGAGGTCCGGCCCGGAGCCAGGCAAAGGCCACGTGTTCCGGGACCGCGGGGATGATCCAGTCCCAGGCAGCGCCCTGGTGGAGGCGCGCCGTCAGGAAGGCCGCGGCCTCTGTTGCCTCGACGTCAACCACGGCGTAAGTCAGACCCTGTAACCCCTGCAACGCTTGCGGGTTCCGGTCCACTACCAGAAACGCGGCTTCCTTATCTTCCTGTCCTAAACGCTCCAGGGCCAAGCGCCCGAATTTTCCGGCGCCCAGGATCAGGTAACGGGCCATGCTCCTTAATCCTGGCGGGGGAAAACGGCCACCACCGTGGGCAGCCAAAATTTCTGCTGGTCCAGGAGATTTCCCAGGCGGCTCTCCCAGGAGGAAGGAGAAATCTTCTCAAAGTCCTTGGTCTTGACGTAAAGCTGGGCCTCCGCGCCGCCGTCCAGGTTGAGAGCCGAATCGATCTCCAGGGTGCTGTCTTTCAGAAAATGGGCGAAATCATACAGGCTGAAATAAGACTCGTTGGTATTAATAATTAAAATATAGCCGCTGCGATCAATGGCAATTACCGTGCGTTGCGCGGTTTTCGTGGAATTCACCACCCGGATGCGGCCTTTGTGGTCTAATAGCAGGGGATAGGATTGCACCCCCTGGGTCCAGGGGAGATTTTTCAGGTTGATGGGGGTGATGGTCAGATCCAGGATCGTGGCCCGGGGCAGGTCCGGAGACATGCCCTTGGGCTCGGCCACAAACATGCCCCGCATCTGCCCGTTGCGCAGGGGTCCCAGGGGATTGCCGTTACTCAGAATGAGGCCGCAAGGCTGTTTATTCCGGTCATAATAACTGGCGTTAAAGACCACCGGCGCAGACAATTCCTGCTGCCAGGCGGTGATGCTCTGGGGCTGGTGATGCTGGACCCGGAAGGCGTTGGCCGCGGGGTCCACTTTGACCGCCGTCAAAGTGTCCACGTGGTTATCCTGCCGGATAACCTGGATTTCGGCAAAACTTAGCCCCTTTCCCAAGGAGCGCCATTGGGGAGGGCTGTGGGACCATTCGCTTGCAAGAAGCGGCACTCCCTGGCATGCCCAACAGATGAAAAAAAAGGCCAAAATCCTGGCGGCCATCGCCTCTCCTTGCAGCCCGGCGAAATTTCAGATATTTTACCATGTAAACCCTTGTCCGTCCATAAGCATCCGAGATGACCATCCGCCTGGCCGATACCCACGCTCACCTGGATTTGCCGGAGCTCCTGCCCGACCAGGACGCGGTCCTGCGCCGCGCCCAGGAAGCAGGGGTGGCTTTGATTATCAACGTGGGCATCGGCCTGAAAAACTCCCGCCAGGTCCTGGCCACCGCGCGCCAACATCCCGGTATCCGGGCCACCATCGGTGTCCATCCCCACGCGGCCCAGTCGCTGAAAGATGGCGATTTGGAGGCCCTGACTCCCCTGGCCGCGGACCCCCTGGTGGTGGCCATCGGCGAAATCGGCCTGGATTTCTACCGCCGCCGCTCCCCGGAAGAGATACAGAAACATTGGTTCCGTAAGCAATTGGAATGGGCCTTCGGCTTGAAGAAAATCGTGGTTATCCACACCCGGGAGGCCACCCCCGCCACCTTGAATATTCTCCAAGAATCCCGTTCTCAATTACATGGCGGAGTGATGCACTGCTTTGGGGGAAGCTGGGAGGAAGCCCGGGCCTTCCTGGACCTGGGATTTTATCTCTCCTTTGCTGGCCCTCTCACCTACCCTAAGGCCGAGGCCCTCCGGGAGGTTGCCAAGAAAGCGCCCCTGGACCGCATCCTTCTGGAAACCGACTGCCCCTATCTTACTCCCCAGCCCTGGCGAGGCAAGCGCAACGAACCGGCGTACGTGGCGGCCACGGCCCGGCAGATGGCAGAAGTCCGGGGCCTAAGCCTGGAAGAGGTGGCCCGGGCCACCTGGGAGAATAGCCTCAGGGCCTTTGGGCTGGAAGAAAAGGATATTTTGAGGATAGCTTAGGGGCACAGCTTGCTGTGCCCCTAGGGCATAGGGCATATCCAGGGCATAGCAAGCTATGCCCCTACCGCTACCGCCCATCCCATCCAATTATGAGCCAAATAGCCCGTAATCTAGGGGAAGTTGGAAAGCGCATTGACGCCGCGGCCCGCCTCGCTCACCGCGACCCGGCCGCGGTGAAGCTGGTGGCCGTAAGCAAGACCGTGGACGCGGGCCGTATTAAAGAGGCCTGGGACGCAGGCCAGCAAATCTTCGGGGAGAATTATCTTCAGGAGTCCCGGGAGAAAATCGCGGCCTTGGGTCCAGGCCCCATCTGGCATTTTATCGGGCACCTGCAAACCAACAAAGCCAAGGCCGCGGTGGAGCTTTTTCATCTCATTCATTCCGTGGACCGCATCCATCTGGCCCAGGCCCTGGAGAAAGCCGCAGCGGGGCAGCAGAAAGTGCAGGAAATCCTCTTACAAGTTAACTTGGCGGGAGAGGAAAGCAAATCCGGCGTTGCGCCGGAGGCCGCGGCGGAGCTGCTCCGGGAAATCAGACGCCTTCCCCACCTACAGGTGATGGGCCTGATGACCATGCCTCCCTTTCTCCCGCCCGAGGCGGTGCGCCCTTATTTCCGGGCCTTAAGGGAGATGCGGGACCGCTTGGTCCATTTGGACCTGGGCCCGCTGCCCGAACTCTCCATGGGCATGTCCGGAGACTATGAAGTGGCCGTGGAAGAGGGGGCCACCCTGGTGCGCGTGGGCACCGCGATCTTTGGCGAAAGGTGAACTGCAGGGAGGGGCAGGGGAAAGAGAGGGTGAAAAGGGGAAAAGGGAAAGAGGGAAAAAGGACCCAGGCTAATTTCCCTTTTCCCCCTTTCCCCTTTTCCCCAATGCAATCCCCAGACCCCAGCCCCAAAGATACCGCCAATGAATAAACAAAGCATCTCCATCGACCACCCCTATCGCCTGCAAGCCCTGGTCTTCTCCCTGGTGGTGGCCGCGTTCAGCACCGTGTATATCACCCAGCCGGTGTTGCCGGTGCTTAGGACGGAATTTAAGGTCAGCGAATTTCTGGCTTCTCTCTCCGTGTCCGCGGTGATTCTGGGGATCGCCCTGGCGAATTTGCCCTGGGGACGGCTGGCGGACCGCGCTCCGGTGCGGCCCATTATCCTCTTAGGGGGCGTGGTGATCACCCTTTGCGGCTTTTTTTCCGCGGCCACCGGCAGCCTCTGGCTGCTGATCCTGGCCCGGTTTATCCAAGGTTTGTTCATCCCCACCCTCTCCACCTGCGTGGTGGTCTATCTGGGCCGGAGCCTGCCCCTGGACCGCCTTAACGTGGTCATGGGGACTTATGTTTCGGCCACGGTGGCGGGGGGCTTGAGCGGCCGTCTGTTGGGAGGCTGGATTCATCCGCCCCTGCATTGGCGCTACGCGTTTGTCACCACCTCCATTTTGCTGTTTGCCGCTACTTTGGCGGCCCTGCGCTGGCTGCCGCCGGAAACCCGCAAGATCGAGATTCCCGCGGAGGAGCCGGGTTTTATTTCGCTGCTCTCCCGCCGGGACGTGCGCCAGATACTGATGGTTCCCTTTGGGGCCTTTTTCGTATTTTCATCCATTTTCAACTACCTGCCCTTTTATCTGGCTGCGCCGCCCTTTAACGCCCCCACCGAGATCATCACCTTGATGTACCTTGCTTACCTGCTGGGGGTGGTGATCGGCCCGGTCGCGGGCAACCTCAGCAACCGTTACGGGAACGGGGCCATCATGGTGGGCGGCACCCTGGTCTTTGGCCTGGCTATTATTGCCAGCCTGATCCCGTCCATTTGGGCCGTGGCCGGGAGTCTGGCGGGAGTCTGTCTCGGTTTTTTTGCCATCCACGCCGCGGCCGCGGGTCTGCTGAACCGCAAACTCACCATGAGCCGGGGCCGGGGCAACTCTTTGTATATTCTATTTTATTATTTGGGAGGCTCCGTGGGCATCACCTTGAGTGGCCTGGCTTATGAACGGGCCAGCTGGCCGGGAGTTGCCCTTTTAGGCATTATGATGCTGTCCATCCCCTTTAGCATCGGCTGGCGGGAGAGACAGGGATCAGGGGTCAGGGGTCAGGAATCAGGGATCAGCGGTCAAGGGCCAGGGGCCTGTTAGCTGTCAGCTATCAGCCGTCAGCTTTCAGCTTTTCAAAAAAAGGAATCAAGGCCAATGCCGCGAGAAGCTGGTTGATTACCAATTAGCGCCAAACTCTGGTATTTTTCTTTTTAGCTGAAGGCTGATAGCTGAAAGCTGACAGCTTATCCCCTGTTTCTCCTGTAAAAACAGGGGGCTTCCAATCTGAGGAATCACAATGAAACGACATATCTATCTACGTATGGAATCCCCCGAGAGGGCTAGGGAGCTCTTTCTATCCCGGTTTGATTTAATGTCCATGCTGCCTCCCGAAGAAGTCCCCACCGCCGCGGCCTTGGGCAGGGTCACCGCGGCCCCGGCCATGGCCCGGTGGTCCTCGCCCGCGGTGCATCAAGCCGCGATGGACGGTTTCGCGGTTTCCGCCGCGGCCACCTTTGGGGCGACTCCCGAGTCACCCCGGCTTCTGGCATTGGGGAAGGAGGCCTTCCCCGTCAACACCGGCCATGCCCTGCCCCCGGGCACCGACGCGGTGATCATGGTGGAGCAGATACCGAACCCGGAAGCGGACCCCATTACCGTGGAGGCCCCCACTTTTCCCTGGCAGCACGTGCGCCGGGTGGGGGAAGACCTGGTGGCCGGAGAGATGGTGCTGCCGGAGGGCAGCCGCCTCACGCCCTGGGACCAGGGGGCCCTGCTGGCTGCGGGGGTGACCCGGGTCATGGTGCGCCGCCTCCCCAGAGTGGCCATTATCCCTACCGGCTCGGAGCTGACGCCGGTGGCGGAACTGGCGGCGGAACCTCTCCGGGGGCGCCTGCCGGAGTTCAACTCCGTGATCCTGGCCGGGATGGTGGCGGAAGCCGGAGGTATCCCCGAAATCTTCCCCATTGTCCCTGATGATCCCGGGGCCCTGACCCTGGCTTTGAAGGAAGGGCTCAAAGCGGCGGATATCGTGCTCATCAACGCGGGTTCCTCCGCGGGGACCGAGGATTACACTTACCAGGCCGTGGCCTCCGTGGGGGAGGTGCTGGTGCACGGGGTGTCCATGATGCCCGGCAAACCCACGCTCCTGGGGGTGGTGGACCAAAAACCGGTGATCGGCAACCCCGGCTATCCGGTGTCCGCGGTTCTCTCTTTCGAGGAGTTCGCGGCTCCTCTGATTTCCGGCCTGGCCGGGCTGCGCCCAGCTCCCCGGCCCATCCTTATGGTGCATCCGGCCCAGAATCTGCCCTCCAAGCCCGGACTCACGGAGTTTATCCGGGTGACTCTAGGCCGGGTGGGGGATAAGGTCATTGCCGCACCGCTACCCCGGGGCGCCGGGGTGATCACCTCCCTGGTTCGGGCCGACGGGATACTCAAAGTACCGGCCCTGAGCGAAGGCCTGGAAGAAGACCGGTCGGTGGCCGCGGAGCTGCTGGTCCCTCTGGAGGACATCGAAGGCACCCTGGTGGTCCTGGGGAGCCACGACAATACCCTGGACCTTCTAGGCACTCTGCTCCGCCGCCGGGACCCGCGGCTGCGGCTGTCTTCCGGCCACGTGGGCAGCCTGGGGGGCTTGATGGCCCTGCGCCAGGGCCGCTCCCACCTGGGAGGCAGCCACCTTTTCGATGAGGAGACTGACAGCTACAACATTCCTTATATTAAGCGCCATCTGCCCGGAATGCCTTTAAAACTCATCAATCTGGCCTGGCGGCAGCAAGGATTAATGGTACTGCCCGGCAACCCCAAAAATATCCGTACCATTCCCGACCTGACCAGGCCCGGTGTCCGCTTCATCAACCGGCAGCGGGGCGCGGGCACCCGGGTTTTGCTGGATTACCTGTTGAAAAAAGAGGGACTGGAGGCCAGGGCCATCCTGGGCTATGAGCGGGAAGAATATACCCACATGGCGGTGGCGGTGAACGTGCTCTCCGGCACCGCGGACGCGGGGCTGGGTATTTTGGCCGCGGCCCGGGCCCTGGGGCTGGACTTCATTCCCCTGCTGCCGGAGCGCTATGACCTGGTGGTGCCGGAGAGCACTTTTGCAGACCCCCGCTTCCAGACCCTGCTGGCCGTGATCCGTTCCCCGGAATTTAAAGATGCGGCCCAGGCCCTGGGAGGCTATGATTTGCAGGATTGCGGAAAAATTCTTTGGGAACAATAGAGCCATGCCCATTTTGTCCATAACTTGGGCCGGGAAACGCAGTTTCTCCTTGGTCCTGATATTCATACTTATGCTCTGGGCTAGCTCTGCCCTGACCGCCCAGGATTCCCCGGATATTGCCAGGAAGACAGTAAATCTCTATTTTTTCTGGGGCCGGGGCTGTCCCCACTGCCTCCAGGAAAAAGCCTTTCTGGTCAAAATGGAGAAAAAATATGCCGGCTTAAAGATTCAAAGTTTTGAAATCACCGGCAGCCGGGAAAATTTGGACTTGCTCCACCAGGTGGCCCGTAAGCTCCAAGCGGAGGTGACCGGGGTGCCCTTCACCGTGGTGGGTCGAGATTACTTAATCGGCTGGCAGGCGCAGGAGACCAGCGGCGCGGCCTTGGAGGCAGCCATCCGCAAGAACTTGGAAAATCCCGGTGTGGACGTGGTGGCGGATTCGGCCGCGGCCGGGCCCGCGGTCCCCGCCGCGCCTGAGAAAAAAGTCATCCCGGAGCGTATTAAAGTGCCCCTTCTCGGTGAGTTGGACACCCGGACCCTGTCCCTGGGCCTGCTGACCGTCATCATCGGCGCGCTGGACGGGTTCAACCCCTGTGCCATGTGGGTCTTGATCCTCTTGCTGGGATTTCTGCTAGGAATGGAAAATAATAAGAAGAGGTGGATTTTGGGATCCACTTTTGTGGTTACGTCCGCATTGGTCTATTTTCTCATCATGTGCGCCTGGCTCAATCTCTTCTTATTTTTGGGATTCCTCTTTTGGGTGCGGCTGGGCATTGGTCTGGTGGCCCTGGCCGCGGGGTTTTACAACCTGCGGGAGTATTTCACCGACAAAGCAGGAATCTGCCCGGTCAGCACCGGCGGCCGGCGGTATAAGATCATCAGCAGGCTTCAGGATTTCGTGAAAAAAGAGAGCTTTTTGTTGGCCCTGGCAGGCATTATCCTTCTGGCCTTTGCTGTGAATGTAGTGGAATTGATCTGCTCCGCGGGCTTTCCGGTGGTTTATTTGCAAATTCTGAGTTTAACCCCCCTGGCCAAGTGGCAGTATTATTTATATATTCTTCTTTATATCACCATCTTCATGCTGGATGATTTGTTGGTATTCTTTGCGGCGATGATCACTTTCCAGGTAACCGGCGTGTCCACCAGATATAAAAGATTTTCCCACCTGGTCGGCGGCTGTCTTATGCTTCTCCTGGGATTCCTGTTGATTTTTAAGCCGGAAGCGTTGATGTTTGGGTAAATCCCGCTAGGTGAGGGAGGAAAAAGAAACTCCGGGTTTTTGCACTTCGGCCCGGAGCGATTAAAAAAGAAAAAGGCCCCGAAGGGCCCCATTAGAGGATCACCAGAGGCGTACCAGGCAACGTTCCTGGAGTTGATGCACCTCCTCCAGCTCGGCCTTTGCTTCCTCCACCTGGAATATGAGCTTTTCCAGGAGGGTTTGGGCTTCTTGCAGAGAGTGTAGATCCAGCCGGGATGCCTGTTGGTTCTCCAGGGAGATCAGGGACATTACTTCCGGCGGTGTCTGGGTTGGTTGCCGTTTAAGCCTGCGGGGGCGGGTCCCCGAAGCAGCCTGGCCGCGAACTACTGTTAAGCTAGGTTCCGCTTTCATATTTTCTCTGCCTGGTTATTTTCACCCAGTCAGACCCCGTCCTGATTTCTTATCGGCTATTTAAGTGAATTTCTTTAAAATCGCTCTGATTGCTAACTGCTTAATAATTAAGCAAATTGTTATTCTATCAGCAGCTAAAACCGGCTGGGGAGAGTAGGTTATGGCTTATTTTCTGGGGCTGTTTTTATTGGCCTATCTTTTGGGGTCCATCCCTTTCGGCCTGGTGGTGAGCCGCTTCCTGGGAGGACCGGACCCCCGAAGCCTGGGTAGCGGCAACCTGGGAACCGCCAACCTTTACCGTCTCCTGGGGCTAAAAGCCGCGGTCCTCACCTTTCTGGGGGATGCTCTGAAGGGGACCTTGCCGGTGCTCCTGGCCGGCTTCTTATTGGCGTCCCTGGACGCCTGGTGGGAAGCCGCGGTGGCAATGGTGGGAGGGGCCGCGGTGCTGGGCCACGTTTTTCCTTTGTACCTGCGGTTCAAGGGCGGCAAGGGGGTGGCCACCGCGTTCGGGGTGGTGACGGCTCTGAGTCCCTGGGCCGCGCTAAACCTGGCTATAGTCTATGTGCTGGCTTTGGCCCGGACCCGTATTTTTTCCTTAAGCGCGCTGATCTGCGCCTGGCTGCTCCCCGTGGCCATGGGCCTCTTTTCCGACTCCAAGGCCTACCTGCTGCTGGCGGGGTTTCTCTCAGGCCTGGTCCTCCTTTGCCACCGGGAAAATCTGGAAAGGCTTTTCAAAGGGGAAGAACCTCGCATATAATACAGGGGTCAGGGATCAGGGGTTAGGGACCAGTATCGGCGTTTAATTTAAGCTTTTTACTCAAGACCTACTACTGATTACTGATTACCGATCACTGATCACTGGCCACCGGCCACTGATAGCAACGGAGGTTAGACATGCTGGTAAAAGACTGGATGACCAAGGACCCTGTCACCATCACCGATGAGACTTCCATGATGAAGGCCATCCATCTCATGAAAGAGCGGCGTTTCCGGCGTCTGCCGGTACTCCATGAAGGCAAGCTGGTGGGCATGGTCACCGACCGGGACCTGAAAGAAGCTTCCCCCTCCAAGGCCACCACCCTGGACGTGCATGAGCTCTATTATCTGCTGGCGGAGTTGCAGATCAAGGAAATCATGACCAAGAACCCTCTGTCCTTGTCGCCGGAGGACACCGTGGAGCACGCGGCCCAACTGATGCTGGAGAAGACCATTTCCGGGCTGCCGGTGGTGGATAATAACGGCAAACTGGTGGGGATCATTACCCAATCCGACGTGTTCAAGGCCTTCATCCACATTACCGGCATCAGCCAGGGCGGGGTGCAGTTTGCGGTGCGTCTGGAAGATAAGCCCGGGCTCATCAAAGAAGTGGTGGACCTTCTCCGGAACAAAGGGGCCCGGTTCGTGAGCCTGCTCACTTCTTATGCCACCACCAAGGAAGGATTCCGGGACGTCTTTATCCGGGTGAAGAACCTGACCCCGGACGCGGCCCAAGCCGCCAAGAAAGAACTGGAGGGCCGGTACGAAGTGCTTTATATGATCCAGGAAGAAGTTAAGGGTTGAGCAACCGGCAGCCACGGTAAGCTAATTTTGCAGCAACCGCCAGTCACCCCCGCGCCGCTGGAAGTCCGGGCCTTCGGACCCATAAAATTCATCCCCGGCAAGAAAGGCGGGCGCTACCCCTATTGCCATTCCCTGGTCATTGAAGGGGAAGAGACCTGGGTGGTGGACCCCGCGGGCGATAAAGACTACCTGCGCCGCCTGGCCCGGACCCGGCGGGTGACCGGGGTTTTTATCAGCCACTTCCACGAAGATCATCAAAAATATAATTATCTTTTCCCTGAGGCCCGGTTTTATGTGCCGGCCGCGGAGGTAGAGGCCTTCAGGTCCGTGGAAGCCGCGCTGGACTTCATGGGCCTGGACGACCCCCAGGCCCGGGAATACTGGGGGGAGATCATGGTCCGGCAATTCAATTTCCGCCCCTTGGAAAATCTCTTTCCTTACCAGCCCGGCCAGCGCTTCCGGCAAGGGGAGATTACCCTGGAGGTCATCCCCGCTCCGGGACATACCCCTGGACATAGCTGCTTTTATTTCCCAGAGCAGGAACTAATATTTCTGGCGGACGTGGACCTCACCCCTTTCGGGCCCTGGTATGGGGATAAGACCTCGTCCCTGGAGGATTTTGAAACCACCCTGGAGCGCCTGGCCTCCTTTGAGGCCCGGACTTACATTACCGCCCATGAGCAGGGGGTTTTCAGCCGGGAAGAGTTTCAGTCCGCGTTGCCCGCTTACCGCCAGACTATTGCCGCCCGGGACGACCGTATCCTGGAAATGCTCAAGACCCCCAAAACCGTGAAGCAACTGGCCCACCGCCATTTCTTCTATGGCAAGCCCAAAGACCCGCCTTTCATCTACCACCACATCGAATCCCAGATGCTAAATAGGCATCTGGAGCGGTTGTTGAACCAGGGGCGTGTCTCTCAAACTGACGGCGCTTATCAAGTCAAAAAATAAAGCTGCGCCAAGTCGTTCAGACTTGGCGCAGCTTATAAGATTTTTGTCAGAACTGCTCACCGCTTACTGCTTACTGCTAACTCCACCTACCCCATGTGCTTAATCAGGCTCTGCCCGAATTCGGAGCAGGAGACTTCCTTGGCGCCCGGGAGTTGCCGGGCCAGGTCGTAGGTGGCCACGCCCGCGGCCAAGACCCGGGGCAGGGCCTGGTGAATGAGTTGCGCGGCCTCATTCCAGCCCAGGTATTCCAGGAGCATGGCCCCGGAGAGGATCAAGGAGCCGGGGTTGACTTTGTCCTGGCCCGCGTACTTGGGGGCGCTGCCGTGGGTGGCCTCAAAAATGGCGCAGCCGTCGCCGACGTTGGCGCCGGGGGCCATGCCCAAGCCGCCCACCTGGGCCGCGAGCGCGTCGGACATGTAGTCGCCGTTCAAGTTGGGGGTGGCGATCACCGAATATTCCTCGGGCCGCAGCAGGACCTGCTGGAAGAGGTTGTCCGCCAGCCGGTCTTTCAGGACCACTTTGCCCGCGGGGGCTTGGCCTTGGTGGCGGCTCCAGAGTTCGGCCTCGGAGACCACCCGGTCCCCGAACTCCAGGGCCACTTCGTAGCCCCAGTTCTGGAACGCGCCCTCGGTGTATTTCATGATGTTGCCTTTGTGCATCAGGGTAACGCTGGGGCGGGCATGTTCCGCCGCGTATTTCAAGGCCATGCGGATGAGGCGTTTGCTGCACCTCTCAGTCATGGGCTTGATGCCGATGGCCGCGCCCAGATCCAGGGTGCAGCCCAATTCCTGGTTGAGAAAGGCGATGAGCTTCCGGGTTTCATCGCTGTTGGCCTGCCATTCCACCCCGGCATAGACGTCCTCGGTGTTTTCCCGGAAGATCACCATGTCGATCTTTTGGGGCTCCTTCATGGGGCTGGGCACGCCCGCATAATAGCGCACCGGGCGGATGCAGGCGTAAAGGTCCAGGACCTGGCGCAGGGTGACGTTCAGGGACCTGAACCCCCCGCCGATGGGGGTGGTGAGAGGGCCTTTGAGGGCCACCCGGTATTCCCGGAGATCGTTGAGGGTCTCCACGGGCAGGTAGCTGCCGGTGCGTTTGAAGGCCTTTTCTCCGGCCAGGACTTCCTGCCAGGCCAGGCGGCGCTTTTTGCCGTAGGCCTGGGCCACGGCCGCGTCCAACACCGGCTGAGCGGCCCGCCAGATATCCGGGCCGGTGCCGTCTCCTTCAATAAACAGAACCACGGGGCGCTCCGATACTTTCAAGGTGCCGTCCGGGTTCAGGGTAATTTTTTCAGGTTCATGTGGCATGAGGTTTTTCCTTCTAGGAAATTTTCGAGACCGCTAATCATATCAATTATTCCAAAAATCGCCAATTCCTCGAGGATGACCCTCTCTAGAAGTCATTTCACAACCTATTTTCCGGGGTCGTCTCGAATCGGCCAGATAGTGTTAAGAGTGAAATAATTCCCCCCTTTTCTAAAGGGGGGCAGGGGGAATTTTATAAGCGCCTGAAAATCCCCCTAAATCCCCCTTTAGAAAAGGGGGACTTAAATCCCACTCCTTGCGACCCTTGCAGGGCGGAAACGTATCTGAAGCTTCAAAATAGGTTTTGAAATAGGTTCTAAGAAACTTATAGTGTTTCATTCGGTTATTGCCTTGACCTCTTGCGTCTTTGTGCCTTGGCGTCTTTGCGTGAGATAAAAAAATTAATAGCTTGATCAAGACAACGGCGCCAGTTCCACCCTCCCCCACACCCCCAATTTCTCCCCCACGATGACCACTGCGCCCAGGATTTCCGGCACCGTCCCGGCCCACTCCAGGGCCAGATTGATGGCCCCGGCGTCCGGCACCCGGTTTCCCAGGGCCGTGGCCGCGGCGTCCGCCAGCGCGGTATTGGCCGCAATGACGCAGGCCGCGTCCGCTCTGCCGAAGCTCAAGGAATGGCCCACGGTCCCGGAAGAAGTGCAGACCCCCAAAGGCCCCCAGGCCGGGTCGATTTTCAGCCCCACTTTACCGCTGAGCGGCGATTTGCCGGCAAACAGACCGATGGTGGCCGGATTTTTTATATTAAGAAAAATATCCCCCCCATTTTCTATGATTACTTCTTCGCTTAAGCGGGCCAGGGCCCGGCCTACCCTTTCCGCCAGGGCCCCGGCCACCGCGGCCATGGGGCCCACCCCCACTTTGGCCGCGGCCGCGATCATCTCCCGGGCCACCTGTGGGGCAAAGGGATCCTCCGGCCAGGGGGCCAGGGCCTCCAGGAAGCCTGGGTGTCCGGAAATATAGGTCTCCAACTGCTGCCTTTCCTGGAGCACTACCTGCCGCACTTCCGGGGTGAGATCCCGGGCCGCCAGGACCCAGAGATCGGTCTCCTTCACCACCACCCGGAAACCCACCAGGCCCTCCCGGGCCATGTGGGTGCGGTATGTACGGGGTTCGTAGGTCATGCAAAACCTTTTTCCTGGTTTTGTGGGTAGGGGGCCAGGGAACCGTAGGGGCGGGTTTAAAACCCGCCCCTACAGCCTCCCTCTTCTACCAGCATATTTTAAAAAAGAGACCCCCTCAACGCTATGATAATCACCCCGCCGCACATTAACGTGACTCCTATCAGTCTGGGTAAAAAGGGCCGCTCCTGCAGCCAGACCCCACCCAGAATCACGCTGATTAAGAGACTGAGACGCTTTACGGCAATCATGTAAGCCGCGGGGGCCAGGGTCAGGCCCTGGGCCACGCTTAAAATGCTGAGGGCCACGAAAAACCCCAGGAGCAGCCCCCAGCTCCAGTTGGACCTGAGGGCCAGGCCCCCTGGCCTGGGGACCAAGGGATAGCCGCCCAGCATGACGCCGCTCAAGAGCATGGGGTAAAAAACCCCGAAAAAGGCAGGGTCCGAGTGGAGCACCGCCTTCTTGAACAGAGCCGCGGTGCAGGAATAGATCAAGGCCACGCCCAGCATCAGTCCGGGGCCCCGTTCCCGGACCAGGGCCTTAAAAGGGGCCCAAATTCCGGCGCCTCCCAAGCCCAGGCTGAGGATATAGCTTCCCCCAGCGATAAACAGCACCCCCAGGATGCCCCAGCGGTTCAGGGTTTCCCCCAGAAACACCTGGCCGGTGATAATCATGAACACCGGGGTAAACGCGAGAAAGGGAATACACAGGGAGAGATGGCAGACCCTCAGAGCTTGCATGTACATCCAGGTGGCGGTCAGCTCCAGGGGCACCATGACCGCCACCGTCCACCAGAAGGTGGAGTCCAGCGACGGCCGGCTCAGTCCCAAAGCCGCCACTGCCAGAAAAGGGCAAGCAAAGAGAAAGCGGGCCAGACCCATGGCATAGGGAGTGAGGTGCGTCAAATGCCGCTTGGTAACCGCGTCCGCGCCCGCGTCGCCCAAGGCCGCGGCCAAGCCGAAGAAGAGCCAGGTTCCTATGCCCAAGACTGGTCCTTTTGGCAGTTAACTATTGGGGAAAAAGTGATCAGTGATCAGTGATCAGTAAAAGAAAAGACTGAAGAAACCAGGTTTTTAACTGATTACTGATCACTGATTACTGATTACTGATTACTCCAACCGCCTTTCTTTTCCAATCGCATCACTTATCGCCACAAATTGGGCCACGCTCAGCGTCTCCCCCCGTCTCCCCGGGTCGATGTCTAAAGCAAGCAGGATGGCTCGCAGATTTCGTGGGGTCAATCCGAAATCGGCCGCCCGGCTCACCAGGGTATTATTCAAAGTCTTGCGGCGGTGGGCGAACGCGGCCTTTACCACCTTGCTCAGGAGGGTCTCATTGTCGGCCCGGGGCTTGGCCTCCCGGGGAGTCAGCCGCAGGACCACCGAGTCCACCTGGGGAGGCGGGTAAAAGTTGCCCGGGCCAAGGGAAAAGAGGCGTTCCAAAGAAAAATGGTACTGGATCATGACGGAGAGAATCCCGTAGTCCTTGGTGCCTGGCGGAGACAGAAGACGGTCCCCCACCTCTTGCTGCATCATCAGCACCGCCCGCCTGACGGCTGATTTTTCCTCTATGAGTTTAAACAGCAATGGCGAGGTGATCTGATAAGGGAGGTTCCCGGCCACGGCCAGGGGCCCTCCTGCCTTCCGGCTGCATTCCCGGAAATCGAAGGTGAGGGCGTCTTGAGAGAGAATCTGCACCCGGGGATTCTCTGCAAAAAGTTCTTCCTCCAGGTACCTCGCCAAGGCCGGGTCCCGTTCCAAGGCCACCACTTTTCCGGCTTCCCGGGCCAGGAAAACGGTGAGGGCCCCCAGGCCGGGACCGATTTCCACCACCGTCTCCTTTCCCGTCAATTCCAGGGCGGCCACAATGCGTTGGGCCTGGTGGGGGTATAAAAGAAAGTGCTGGCCCCAGGCCTTTCTAGGCTTCAGGTCCAGACGGCGCAGAATTGTTTTCGGGGAAGGAAAAGACACCCGGGGCCTTTCGGGCCTTTTGCTGCCGATAACGCTGCATGGCCCAGATAGTGAGGAAATAGGAAAGAATGGCCGGAGGGATGGCAATGATCAATCCCCCCACCTGTAAGGCCAGCCCGCCCCGCCACAATAGTTGCAGAGCGGAGTTAAAATCAAAGGTGGCCGGCAGGGTTAAGGGTTCCCCTTGGAAGAGGAAAAATTGCCCCACTTTGTAGGCCAGCAGGTAGAGAGGAGCTATGGTCACCGGGTTCATCACCCAGATACCCAAATACGCGGTGACCGGGGAAATCCGCAACAAGGGAGCCAGGGCCAAGACTCCTACAGTATGAAAGGGCACCGTGGGGGTAATGCCGATGAAGACTCCCAGGGCCATGCCCCAGGCCAGTTTCCTAGGGTCTCCCTGAAGTCGCTTGAATTTCACCCATTGATAGCGAATTGCCCGCCTTATATTCATGGTTTCCCGGCAACCCCCGGCCCAGTCCCTTCCTCCCTAAGCGCCCGGCGCAACACCTTGCCCACCTGGCTCTTGGGCAATTCCCGGCGGAATTCGACGATTTTCGGCACCTTATAAATGGCCAACTGAGACTGGCAGAAGGCCTGGATGTCCTCAGCGGTCATGGGAGCGCCGTCCTGGGGGACAATGACCACCTTCACCACTTCCCCCCGGTAAGCATCAGGCCATCCCAGGGCCACCGCCTCTTTCACGCCGGGGTGCTGGTAGAGGACTTCCTCCACCTCCCGGGGATAGATATTATACCCCCCGGAAATAATCATGTCCTTTTTTCTTTCCACAATATAGAAGTAGCCGTCCTCCTCCATCCGGGCCAAGTCGCCGGTATAGAGCCAGCCTTCCCGGAGGGCCAGGTCGGTTTCCTCGCCCTTTTGCCAGTAGCCCTGCATGACCTGGGGGCCTTTGAGGACCAATTCTCCCACTTCCCCGGGGGGCACGTCCATGACGCCCGTCTCCTGGTCCATGATCCGCACCGCGGTGCCCGGCAGGGGCAGGCCGATACTGCCCGGTGGCCGCCGGCCTTCAATGGGGTTGATATGGGTCACCGGCCCGGCTTCCGTCAGGCCGTAGCCTTCCAGGATGCGGCAGTTGGTGAGGCTCTCAAAGCGGTCCCGCACCTCCAGGGGCAGGGGCGCGCTGCCGCTGATACAGGCCCACAGCGAAGTGAGATCGTAGCGGGAGATTTCCGGGTGGTTGATCAGAGCCACAAAAAGGGTGGGTACTCCCGGCAGCATGGTGGGGCGATGCTTTTTCACGGCCTTGAAAAACATCTGGATCTCAAACCGGGGCAGGACAATGATCGTCGCGCCCTGGGAGATGGGCCAGTTGAGACAGGCGGTGAGGCCGAAGGAGTGGGAGAAGGGCAGCACTGCCACCAGTCGCTCTTCCCCGTAGCGCACCTGGTGGAGCCAGGCGCTGATCTGGGCTACGTTGGCCAAAAGATTGCCGTGAGTCAGGGCCGCGGCTTTGGGCACGCCGGTGGTGCCGCCGGTATAAAGCAGAACCGCGACATCTCTGGACTCGGGCAGGGGATGGGCGGCCAACGGCTGACTCTTAAGCAGATCCCGCCAGGCCAGGAGGCCGGGACCGGGCTTAAACCCGCTGGCCAATCCCTGGCGCCGGGCTTTTAAAGGATAGAGCCAATTCCCAGGCCAGGGGAGGTAATCGGCCAGGCCGGTGACGATCACCTGAGCCAAGTTCGCTTTGGCCCGAGTCTTTTCCACCTTGGGCAGAAGATGGTCCAGGACCGCGAGATGGCGGGCCCCAGAGTCAGTCAACTGATAGTTAAGTTCTTTGGGACTAAGAAGGGGGTTTAAAGGCACCACCACCGCGCCCAGACGCAGGGCCGCGTGATAAGCCATCACCAGTTGCGGGCAGTTGGGGAAAAGCAAAGCAACGCGCTCCCCGGGGGCCACTCCCAGGTTCAGGAGAGCCTGGGCCAGACGGGCTGTCTGCTCGGCCAGGACCCCATAAGTAAGGGTCCTCCCTAAAAAGGCCAAGGCTGGAGACTGGGGGGATTTTTGGGCAGCCTGGAGCAACAACTGGGGGAGGTTTCCGGAAACCGGCTTGATCTCTACAGGCACTCCCGGGTCGTAATGCTTTACCCAGGGGAAGGTCATCGGCGGCAATCCTCCAGCCTCAATGCTGGTGAGGGCTCCCTTCGCACCCGCATCCGCAGGACGGTTGCTGCTGCAAATCCTCCTGGGTGGCTTCCCGGACCTGGCGCACCGTGAAAGAAACCTCTAGCTCCTTACCCGCCAGGGGGTGGTTGAAATCAATGACCGCGGTCTCGTCGCGCACTTCCTGGACTACGAAATAGACCGGATGGCCTTCCTCGTCTTCAGTCTCAAACACCTGGCCCCGTTTCAGCTCTACGTCGGGGGCGAAATCCGTACGGGGCACTTCCATGATCAGTTCCTGGTCCGTCTCGCCGTAAGCCTCTCCGGGGCTGAGGCGCACCACTTTCTGGACATTCTCCTCCAGACCCAGCAGGGCCTCCTCCAGGCCAGGAGGCATCGCGCCCCAACCCATGCAAAAGGAGATCTCTTCCGGCCGACCATCCGGGGGATAAAATTCATTATCTCCCATGCGGATCAGGTAATCTATCGTAACATAAGAGTTTTTGTCTATTTTCATCTCTCTAACTCCTCTCGAGAAGGGAGAACCGGACCCTTTTCTCAATTATAAAGAAAAGCGCTTTAAAAGCCTAAAGAAAACCACTATTTTTAGAAGATGCCGGAAAGGGGGGAGGCTGGAGCTCTCTTAAGGAGAGAACTCCAGCCGGTCTCTCTTAATTCTTGGTGGCCATGATGATCCGGCCAGTGTTCATCAGGTTGCACCTGACGGCCCGGTTCACGGTCATCCCTACCTCCCGCATCACCTTGATCACATCCAGGTCGGTGGTAAAGCCGATGCGGACACAAATCGGGGCCAGCAAGTCCTCGATCTTTCCTAGAAAGTTGCCATTAGTGCTGCGGGAATGATTGATGACGATGATCTGTCCTCCGGGTTTGACTACCCGGAGGATCTCCCGGCACACCCGATGGGGGTCTTGCACGGTGGTAATGACGTAGGCGGAAATTACCGCGTCAAAATGATTATCGGGAAATTCCAGGTTCGCGGCGTCCATGACATGAAGATCGAAGGTGCTGCCGCCGTTGAGTTGGGCCGCCCGTTTCCTGGCCTGCTCAATCATGGGTGCGGAAATATCGATGCCCACCAACTGAGTGTGCTGAGGGTACTTCTCTAGGGTGGAGCCGGGGCCGATGCCGATCTCCAGGATCCTTTGGTGCGGGCGGGTGTCCAGATAGTGAAATGCCCGGCGCCGTCCCGGTTCCAGTAATTTTCCAAAAACATAATCATAAAAGGGGGAATAAAAAGAATATAATTGCTCCATATAGCTGGGGTTTACTCGACATTTCATAGCCGGTCCTCGTTTTGAGATAGATTCTCTTGGTCAGGGAATTTATGACGCGGATGGTTGGATGCCCCAAATGTCTTATTGTACCGCAAGATTTTAGCAAATGTAAACGAAATTTTCCGGGGTCAGACGGGATTCTGGGACCGGGGAGAGCAAACTTTGATCTCCCAGGAATCGCTACCCTCTTGATATTGCAACCAATAGGCGCGACCATCCCCCGCCGCCACCTTGAAAAAAAGAGAGTCAGGGCCATAACCCTGCTCCAGGATTTCTTGCACTTCCAGCCACTGTCCCTCCCAAAGGAAACGTAAAGGTCGTTCATGGAGGCGATGGCCGGAATAAGTGGAGACCTGGGTGCGCATAAAATATGGTTTTCGATTTTAGGTTCCCGGTTTTCGGCTAAAATCATTAAGAGATATTGCTGATTCAAGAGGTGCGAATGGATTTTGTCGGGAAAATGTCCTCCTGGAAATGACTCGCTTTTAAAATATTAGCACATCTGCACTAAGAATCGCGGCTGTTCCCCTTCCCGGAGGGCTTCAATCCCCAGGCCAGACCGGGCTGGAATTAGACATTGCAATAGTTTTTAGGGTAATTTAAAATGCTTGGTATGGTTCGTGGTTGGGCTTTTGAGCCAATCCCGGATGTCCTTAAGTTCTACGCCCTTGTCTTTTTCATAAGTTTGACAATCGGCGGGAGAAGCCGTTAACAAGAATTTTGATGCATCCCACGGTTTACAGGGCTTACGGCTACCGGCCTTGGGGCGGCAAGTCGGAGGCCCTTGGTGAGAGGGGTTCAGTTTGGCCCCGGTCCCATCCCCTAAACCGTGGAGGAGGTTGATTAATGGCGGGCAAGAAAAATCTGGATTTACGCCGGGTGGCGATCACCGGCGTGGGGCTCATCAACTCCATGGGCTATGACGCGCCCACGGTGTGGCAGCGTCTGCTGGCGGGGCAATCAGGGGTCCACAAGGTCGTTAATTTAAGCAGCTATATGGATTCTTTCCGGGAAAGTCACCCTCTGCCTGATGATTTCCCTTTGATTGCCGGGCAAATTGTGGATTTCGATCTGAAAGAGTTCCTCCAGGCCCGGAAGAAAAACCCCTCTAAAGAAGATATCAAACAGATTAAATATACCGACCGTTTCACTCAATTTGCCCTGGCCGCGAGCCTGGAAGCGGTCCAGGACTCCGGTCTGGACCTGGAGGTGGAGGACCCGGAGCGGGCCGGGGTGATTATTGCCACTGGCATGGGTGGCGTCGGCTCTTGGGAGGAGCAGATCATGAAGCTTCTCAGCGAAGGGGTGCGCCGGGTGTCCCCTTTTCTGGTGCCCAAGATGATCCCCAATCTGGCCGCGGGCAACGTGTCCATCAGCTTTAAGGCCAAAGGCCCCAATATTGCCTTGTCCACCGCCTGCGCCGCGGGTGCGCATGCCATCGGCATGGCCTATCGCTCCATTCAGATGGGAGAGGCGGACCTGATGGCCACCGGGGGCACGGAGGCCGCCATAACTCTGCTGACCATGGCCGGGTTCTACCGCATGGGGGCCCTGGCCACCGGCTGCAATGACCGCCCCGAAGCGGCCAGCCGTCCCTTCGACACCCAGCGCAACGGCTTTGTCATGTCGGAAGGCTCAGGCGTCCTCGTCCTGGAGGAAATGGAGCACGCCCTGCGCCGTGGCGCCAATATTTACGCGGAGATCATCGGTTTCGGCATGACCGGCGACGCGCACCATATCACCGATCCCCACATCGAAGGGGCCAAGCGCTGTATTAAGTTGGCCCTCAAGGATGCCGGCATATCCCCTGAGGAATTGGATTACGTCAACCCCCACGCCACCGCCACCCCGGTGGGAGACAGAAACGAGGCCCAGGCCTTGCTCCAGATCTTTAAGAACGGCCACCGGCCTTTGATCAGCGCCACCAAATCCATGACCGGCCATCTCCTGGGAGCCGCGGGCGCAGTGGAGGCCATTTTTACCATCCTGTCCTTGAAGCAAGGCATCGTCCCTCCCACCATCAATCTGGACGACATTGATCCCCAATGCGAAGGGTTTGATTTTGTTCCCAATAAAGCCCGGGAAGTCAAGCTTCGCTATGCCCTGTCCAATTCCTTCGGTTTCGGGGGCACCAACGCTTCCCTGGTTTTTAAAGCCTTTGATGGTTGAGGCAAGCCCTGATAAGAAGGGGGAATAAAGCCGCGTCACCTTTTTCCGGTGGCAACGACCGCTTGGATGCAGCCCCCTTCCACCTTTTGACTGGATAACGATGGCTGACCAGGCCGAGATTATACGCGTTGCCATCATCAATGACCGGGGAGAGACAGCGTGCCCCATGCTGGCCCTCCCCTTTTCAATGGCGGGCATCATTCCGGTGCAGCTGGAATTTTTTAACGCCAAGGATGCCCATTCTCTGGAAGAATTGCGCCAAGACCTGGCGAAAAGGCAACCGGAGGGTTTCGATCTTATTCTCGATGTGCAGGACCTGGCCCCGGGTTTGGGGGACCAGGTCATTTCCGGCCCTGCGGCCAAGGTGGTGGCAGGGCTTCTTTTGCAATTCCAGGAGCTGCGCCGCAAGCAGGAAATCAATGTCGGCATCATCAACAGCGCCACCGATGCCATCGTCACCATCAACGAAGACCATATCATCGTCGGCTACAACAAAGGCGCGGAACAGATCCTGGGCTACACCCGGGAAGAAGCCCTGGGCCAGGACCTGAAGCTCATCGTTCCTCCCCCTTATAAAGAAGCGCATAAAGATTACGTGCGCCGCTATGTGGCCACCCGCCAGCCCCACGTCATCGGCAAGCATGTGCGCCTCAACGCCCAACGCCGAGACGGCACGGAATTTCCCATGAGCATCTCCTTTTCCGTGGCCGAGGTCCGGGGTAACCTCTATTTCACCGGGGTCATCAGGGACATCTCGGAAACCAAGGAGATGGAGGACCGCCTGCTCCAGTCCGAGCGCCTGGCCGCAGTGGGCAACACCGTGACCCACATTGCCCATGAAATCAAAAATCCCCTGTTGATCATCGGCGGTTTTGCCCGGCAATTGCTCAAGGCCACGGAACTGGACGACAAGGCCAAGCAGAAACTGGCTATCATTGCCGAGGAAGTGGGACGCCTGGAGGAGATGGTCGCGGAAATGCGGGATTTCGTGCGCCCGCCCGCGGCTCACAAGACTCCGGGGCGCCTGGAATCACTGGTGGACGAAGTGTTGGAGTTCTTTAAGGACAACTTTCAGGAAAACCATATCCAGGTAAAGCGGCGGCTGGAGGGTCCCATTCCCCAACTGAACTTCGACGCCAAGCAAATCCGCCAGGTGCTCATCAATCTTCTCAAGAACGCGGTGGAGGCCATGCCCCGGGGAGGAGAGCTCACCGTCGCGGTCCACGTTAATGGGCCCCATGTGGAGGTCCGCATCACCGACACCGGGGAGGGCATGGCCCCGGAGGTGGCGGCCAATATCTTCCAGCCTTATTTCACCACCAAGGAGAAGGGCACCGGTTTGGGGCTGGCCATCTGCCAATTCATCATCAAGGAGCAGCACGGTGGCTCCATTCTCGTGGAGAGCACGCCGGGCCAAGGCTCCACCTTCACCATCCAACTGCCGATAGCTGAGGCGGCCGCAGATTGACCTCCTTTTCACCCTCTCCACTATTGCAAGTGCGTGATCTTCGAGTCCATTTCGACACCCCTGGGGGACGCCTCCGGGCCGTGGGCGGGGTGAGCTTCGACCTGCAAGCCGGGGAAACTCTGGGGCTGGTGGGAGAGTCTGGGTGCGGCAAAACGGTGACCGCGCTCTCCATTTTGCGCCTGCTCCCGGCCACCCACGCGGCAGTGCAGGGAGAGATCAGGTTCGGAGGCGACGATTTGCAGACCTTGCCGGAGCCGGAAATGCGCCGGGTGCGGGGCAACCGCATCGCCATGGTCTTCCAGGAGCCCATGACCGCGCTTAACCCGGTCTTCACCATCGGCGAGCAGGTGGCGGAGGCCCTGCGCCTCCACCGGGGTCTGGGGCGGGAGGAGGCCTGGAGCGCCGCGGGCCAGGCCCTGGCCCGGGTGGGGCTGCCAGATGCGGAGCGCCGCCTGGGGCAATACCCCCACCAACTCTCCGGCGGCCTGCGCCAACGGGCCATGATCGCCATGGCTCTGGCCTGCGACCCGGAACTCCTCATCGCTGACGAACCCACCACCGCCCTGGACGTGACCATCCAGGCGCAGATTCTGGCATTATTGAAACGCCTCAAGGAGGAATTGGGCCTGGCGGTGCTCTTCATCACTCACAATTTAGGCATCGTGGCCCAGACCACGGAGCGGGTGGCGGTGATGTACGCGGGGGTCATCATGGAGCAGGCCGCAACCAAGGAGCTCTACAAAAATCCGGCCCACCCCTACACACAGAGCCTCTTAGCGGCAGTGCCCAAACTGGATTTTCACCATGCGCCGCGGGAAAGCCTGGCCGCCATCCACGGCCAGGTTCCCAGCCTGGAGGCCCCGCCCGCGGGCTGTCTCTTTAAAGACCGCTGCCCCGACGCCCGGGAGCAATGCTTGAAGGACCCCCCCTGGGTGGAAATCGGGCCGGGGCATTGGGTGCGGTGTTGGAACTACGAGTAACAGGCAAGGCTTAATTAGACCGATATCAAATCAAGATTCCATTAAATCCGAAATCTTAAATCATTATAAAATCTTTTAGTCAGGCACCGGTAGCCCCATGCCTCAACATTGGCATTCCGGCCGCCACAAACAATCGTATTGCCGGCAGTCATAAATGTTCTGGAAACAGGGAGAATTTCCCTCTTGGGACTGGATGGCCCGGATCAGATCGATCTTGTTCAATTTGGAGTAATTCTTCACTCCCAGGTCCCGGGCTTTGGCTCTGATTTCCTTGAGAATCATGGGTACCCCTCCGAGTCTGGTTGGTGTTGCTCGCTTTTTTGTTGTGTCTTCCAGAGGTTCGCAGACCCTTTCATTTTCCCATACTTTCTTATGATTGAAAATCCTGATATTTGCAGAAAGGTCTTCGGGATGCGCGGCCAGGTGGCGAAGCCAGGCTTCCTCATTGGTTTCCGTTACCCCCACCTCCACAATAGCCATACGCAGGTCCCAAAACCTGCGGCGTCGGTCTCTTTTCCCGGAGTATAGCACGGTTAAGCAACACTCCCTGACTTTTTTTCAGTGCTGCTCGGGAGAATGATTTTGCGCGGGGCCGAGAGAGTTTTGCCACCGGGTCGTGAAGAACAGCTCGATGGTCCATGTCAACCGGAAAGAACTGGATAGGGGCAAAGATTATCGGGCGCATTATGGCTCTTGAGGAAATCGGTCCCGGAGAATCTGCGGAATTTAATTCATAAATAAGTATGCTTTTACCCCTTGTCAAATAGATGATTGATTTATTTTTGGATAACGGTTGGTGGACTTCCTCCCGACTTTTTGTGAGCAGGGGCTTCGAAAAATACCCATAAGATCATTATCCATCTGAGTCCCGCATAACCGCTTTCTGTCTCCGACCGGCAGAAGAGCGGCCTTCCCGGCGCCTTCCCCCAATTCCCAGGTACTGAATATCTTGCCCTTTTAGCCGACCTCGAAAACCGGAAAAAATCCGGATATTATTCGAATTGTATCTCTGATAGAATCATGAACTATAAACCCCAGCAATGGGGACCGCTGCTGAGGGCCAGAGATGGGGTGGACTTCAAATCCAATCAATTTAAAAAACCCCTTTTCTAGGTCCCAAGAAAGCCGTATTATTTTCTCTGGTGATTATTAATTCCAAGGCTCTGCTTGACTTATGAAAAATTTCCAGCGTAACCTTTTAACTAATTTCCTTATATTTTTTGACCAGGCGATAGTATTTTTTTGCCTTATTTCGTCAGCTCTACTGGCCCTCGAAGAAATGGAGCCCCCTTCCTTTTACCAATTTTTCTCCCTGCGCCTCAAGGTAGAGGACTTTCTTCTTTTTCTAGTGATCGCCATTATCTGGTATGGCGTCATGAATTTCTTTGGAGTTTACTATTCCAGGCGTTTGGCCACCTGGAAAAATGAGTTGAACGATATCGTCATCGCCACCTCGGTGGCGACTCTGCTTCTTTTCGTCATTGATCTCATCTTCGACCTTAGATTTATCACCCCGCTTTTACTCCTTTTCTTCTGGGTGCAAACCAATGTTCTGATCATTTTCAGCCGCTTCCTCTTCAGATTTGTGTTGGAACGTCTCCGGGCCAAGGGCATAAATTTGCATTACCTGGTGATCATCGGCACCAACCCGCGAGCCGTGGAATTTGCCAGGAAAATCGACAGCAAGCTGGAACTGGGTTACCGCATCATCGGCTTTGTGGATAATAAATGGGCCGGAACCGAGGAATTCCGGAAATATGGTTACCCCTTGGTGGCCAATTTTGCCGACTTTCCCGCTTTTCTACGAAAAAACGTGGTGGATGAGGTAATCATCGATCTGCCTTTGCACACTTTTTATCATCAGGCCACGGCCATTGTGGCCCTGTGCGTGGAGCAGGGCATTATCGTCAGATTTATTTCCGACAGCTTTTATTTGCTGCGCAATATGAAACTGGTCCGGTCAAAATTGGAGCAGTACGAAGACAACGTGGTCATCTCGGTTTACACCGGGGCTATGGGGGAGTGGCCTATCCTGGCCAAACGTGCTTTTGATTTTGTCGCGTCCTGTTTTTTATGCGCCCTGTTTTCCCCAGTATTTGTGACGGTGGGTCTGCTCATAAAATCCCTCTCTCCGGGCCCGGTCTTTTTTATCCAGGAGCGGGTGGGCCTGAATAAAAGAACTTTCCGCTTATATAAATTCCGCACCATGATCCCGGACGCGGAACAACAAATCGCCGGTCTGGCCTCTTTTAACGAAGCCGACGGCCCGGTGTTCAAGATTAAAGATGATCCCCGGGTAACCGCGATCGGCAGATTCTTGCGCCGCACCAGTCTCGATGAACTCCCCCAGCTGTTTAACGTGCTCCAGGGGGATATGAGCCTGGTGGGTCCCAGGCCCTTGCCTTTGCGGGACTACGACGGGTTCAGCCAGGACTGGCAAAGGCGGCGCTTCAGCGCTCCGCCCGGCATTACCTGCCTGTGGCAGATCAGCGGCAGAAGCACCATCTCCTTTCAGGATTGGATGCGCCTGGATTTGCAATACATTGACAACTGGTCCTTCGGCCTGGATCTGCAAATCCTGGCCAAGACCGTGCCGGCGGTAATCAGAGAAACCGGGGCTTATTAGGTGTGCTGCTCATTAAATACTGACAGTTACCAAACATGACTGAGACCTTACTAGAAACCCAAGATTTAAGCCGCTACTTCCGCCTGGCCGGTCCCTGGGGCCGGGGGCCGCTGCTCAAGGCCGTGGAAGGGGTGAATATCACCGTCCGGGCCGGGGAGACCCTGGGCTTGGTGGGGGAGTCCGGCTGCGGCAAGTCCACCCTGGGCCGCCTGGTCTTGGCTCTTCTGGCCCCCACCCAGGGCCGGGTCTTCTTCGGCGGCGACGAAGTGACCGCGCTCCCCAAGCCCCGGTTGAAGCAGATGCGCCGGCAGATGCAAATCGTCTTCCAGGACCCGTACTCGTCGCTCAATCCCCGGATGATGGTGCGCCGCATTCTGGAGGAGCCTTACATCATCCACGATCTGGGCACGAAAACCGAGCGGCGGGCCTGGGTAGCGGAACTGCTTAAGGAGGTGGGCCTGGGGGAGGAACACCTGGAGCGCTACCCCCATGAGTTCAGCGGCGGCCAGCGCCAGAGGTTGGGCATCGCCCGGGCCCTGGCTTTGAAACCCAAGCTCATCGTGGCCGACGAGCCGGTCTCCGCGCTGGACGTCTCCATCCAGGCCCAGATTCTCAATCTCCTGGCGGAATTGCAGCAACGCTACGGCCTCACCTATCTTTTCATTTCCCATGATTTAAGCGTGATCTCCCAGATCAGCGACCGCATCGCAGTCATGTATCTGGGCCGCCTGGTGGAGATGGCCCCCCGTGAGGTTTTCGACACCGCCCAACTCCACCCTTATACCGAGGCCCTCCTGGCCGCAGTGCCGCTGCCCGACCCGGAGCGCATGTTCCGCCCCCCGGAGCTTAAAGGGGACCCCCCCAGCCCCATCAACATCCCGACGGGATGCCCCTTCCATCCCCGCTGCCCCGCGGCTCAGTTTCCCGTGTGCCAGGACGTCTTCCCGGAATACCGGGAAACCGCGCCGGAGCATTGGGTCTCCTGTCATTTCCGCTAGCCCACGATTATAAATTGCGTGATAAATAAGCGGGGGCTTAACTACCGGATTTTAAGTCCCCATTTTTAAAGGGGGATTTAGGCAGTATGGGCGGCAAGTTAATTGCTATAAGAGCAGCAGAAAATATCAGATTGGAAAAATGTCAGTCAGCCTTGCCGGCTATCCAGCGGGATATTGGATTTTTTTTCTTCTCCCCCCTTGGGGGGAGAGGGTAGGGTGAGGGGGGTAAGCGGACCGAAGACACCACCCCTCACCCCATCCCTCTCCCCTCGAAGGGGAGAGGGAGTTTTTTCTGCTACCGGCTTCAGCCTGCACCGGCTCTGGATAAAATGCAGCGGCTGTATTTTTCATTAACAAGTTGCCGCGCTAATGCAAAATCTCTAGCGGACACCATTGGGATTTAGGGAGATTTTCGAGAGGTTATAAAATCCCCCCACCCCCTTTAAACCTTTTCCCCTCTTCCCCTTTTCCCCTTTTCCCCCCAAAAAAGAAGCCAGGGATAAAATTTCCCCGGCTTCCTTGCAGGCGGGATCCCCCGTAGGTTGAGGATTTGATCCGCCAGCGCTCTCAGGTGGTGGGCACGTTGGTGGGTTTACACAGCAAATCGGCCGAAGTGGACAGCCGGCCGCACTGCTCGCAGACATACTTGATGTCTTCCAGTTTGCCTTTGCAGTAATGTTTGACGTGGGAAGCCTTGTCTCCGCAGTAAGCGCAGGTCATGGGCTCGCCCGCGGGATTGCAGAGGTGGCCGGGCTCGTCCGCCAAGGCCCCGCAGGTCGCACAGGTGTAAACTTTTTTTGCCATAACTCCTCCTTAAAGCAGTCAACTGGGTTATATGGAAAAAATAAGTTGCAAATAAGGCTTGTCAATCCTGGGGTGGGTTTTTTTAGGGGGAGCTGCCTGTGTTGCCTTGCTTTCCACCTTTGTGTGAAGCAAATCTTTTTAGTGCACGGCCTTTAATTTGGAGCAATCAAGGAGCCAGAGTCAGGCTCCCGGCCTGGCCGTCCACTCGGGCCCACACTCCTAACGGCAGGGTATGGTTGTCAGGCTGGTGCCCCACCGGTAGACCCGCCAGCACCGGCACCTTTAAGGGCCGAAGCGCCGTGGCCAGGACTTCCCGGAGGTTTTCCGGGGAGTTGTCGCAGCCGGTGAACGCGCCCAGGACCACGCCCTTGACTCCTTCCAGAGCCCCGGCCAGAAGCAGATGATGCAGCAGGCGGTCCAGGCGGTAGAGGGCTTCGTTATGGTCTTCCAAAAAAAGAATATAGTCCCGGAACCGGGGGGCAAAGGGGGTGCCCAAAAGATGGCAAAGGGTGGTGAGGTTGCCCCCGGCCAGGACCCCTTCGCCAGTGCCTGGAAGCAGCGGAATTAAATTCGGAAAGGTGACGGTCTGCGGTCCCGGGGCCGTCAGCCAGTAGAAAAAACTCTCTCTGGCCTCAGGCGTAAGGACCGGCAGGTGCGACACCGTGGGGCCATGAAAAGTCACCAGGCCCAGGCCCCGGTGGAGGTGCCAGAGCAGATTGGTGAGGTCGCTGAAGCCCACCAGCCGCTTGGGCTGAGATTCCAGGGCCTTGAGGTCCAGATGGGGCAGAACCTTGAGAGAGCCGTACCCCCCACGAGCCCCTATAATGGCCTTCACCTCCGGCTCCTGCCAGATTTCCAGGAACCTGCCGGCCAACCGCCGGTCGGTTTCGCGGCCCCAGGCCCGGGTCTCGAAGACCTCCGGGCCGCACACCACTTTAAAGCCCCATTCCTTCAGAATGGCTACACCTGCGTCCCAATCCTCCCGGGACACTGGGCTGGCCGGCGCGGCCACCGCCACCGCCTCTCCGGGGCTCACAGGCGGCGGCCAGAGGCAGAAGGGAGAAGTCGACGCAGCAGGCTGTGGCCTGCGGCTCCCCGGCCCTTTACCGGAAAATTTTTTGATGGGATCCTTCATAACAAAAGATTAATGGCTAACTTGTGA